>Ga0209267_1000394_pt1 | contig 31723 bp, 31 predicted proteins | sample GraSoiAngelo_137_FD_185894 | JGI IMG/M metagenome (GOLD analysis project Ga0209267, IMG submission 185894) | Grasslands soil microbial communities from the Angelo Coastal Reserve, California, USA - 14_0929_09_30cm (SPAdes) (version 2) | ecosystem: Environmental > Terrestrial > Soil > Grasslands ... | reverse complement strand
ACCGGGCGCCGACCGACACGATCGGACAAAACGCCGATCACCGGTGAGAAAAAAAACTGCATCGCTGCGAACACAGTCAGAAAAATGCCGTTCCAGTTCGCCGCCCGGGTCATGTCGTTGTTCAAAAAGCTCAGGACCAACTTTGGGAGAACGGGAGCGATCAGGCCGAGCGCGAGCATGTCGAGCATGACCGTGACAAAGATGAAAGCGATGGCGGCCTGGCGGTTTCTCATGATGAGAATCGCCGCTATTTTTACTTGTCACTAGCCACTTGTCACTCGTCACTTCTATCGTGCCGCCGCTTTCTTATCGCTCACCGAAAACCGAAGTGCGCGAGAGCAAAATTCATGGACGCGGATTATTTGCCAAAGCCGACATTGCCAGAGGGGAGATCGTAGCGATCAAAGGCGGACACATTGTCGATCGCGAGACTTTGCGACGGGAAATTATGCCGCGGCTTGGGCCGGTCGAAATTCAGATCGACGACGATTTATTCATCGCGCCGGTGAATGCCGACGAACGCGACTTGTCGATGTTGTATAGCAATCATTCCTGCGATCCGAACATCGGTCTCCGGGGCGAGATCACTTTCGTGGCTATGCGCAACATTCACGCCGGCGAAGAGCTGACCCACGATTGGGCGATGACCGACGATGACGATTACTCCGTCGAATGCAATTGTGGCGCGCGCAACTGTCGCAAAACCTTGACGGGCAAGGATTGGCAGCGACCGGAAGTGCAAGAGAAGTACGCCGGATATTTCTCGGCCTATCTGGCGGCAAAAATTTCCAATCATTCTCGCGCAGCGGGAACGGAATTGACGTAGCCGGACTCAATCGGGTACAACGATCCGCCAAACGCACCGTTCAATTTTCCCGGTCAAAGATTCTAGTAACGACGAAGGCAATTGGAGCTTCGAATTACCACGACATGGCCGCATCATTCTCGTCCGCAGTCAGAAGAGTGGGGAAGTTCTACGCAAATCACCTGGAATGGTGAAAAGTTTGTTGAAGAAAAATAAGCAGCGTGACGCCGCACCCACTTAACACAATGAGTTCGTTTCGGTATTCGTGCTTTGTGTTTGCGACCGCCTTTGTGCTCGCCAGCTGCGGCGAACCAGAAAAACCAAGGGCGGCTGCGATCAACGCCAATGCTGCGCCAGTTGGTTCGTCGTTCGATCAGGTCGGCAAAGTGGGTTTGTATCTGGGTGAATCCTGCACATCGCAAATCATGTTCGTTTTTCACTCTGGAAGATCGACATCGATCTCACTCGCCGCGCCGTTTCGCGTCTCAAGAATTCTGACGGACGCGGCGCACGATTACAAAACCGTGCACGTCTGGGGGAAATGGCGGCGCGGCAAGACGGCGGGCTGCTCTTACGTTGAAGCGGCGCAAGTCGAAGTCCAGAAATCGTTCTGGTAATTGAATCGCTGCTAAGGCGGCGCAATCTTCAATACCGGTAATGTTCGGACTTGAATGGTCCTTCGACCGGAACGCCGAGGTAATCGGCTTGTGCTTTGCTGAGTTTAGTTAGTTTGACGCCGATTTTTTTCAGGTGCAGGCGCGCGACTTCTTCGTCGAGCTTCTTGGACAAAACGTAAACACCGACTTTGTAGGTGTCGCGGTTTTTCCAGAGGTCGAGCTGGGCGAGCACTTGATTCGAAAATGAATTCGACATGACGAAGCTCGGATGACCGGTCGCGCACCCGAGATTTACCAAACGCCCTTCGGCGAGGAGGAAAATTTCGTGGCCGTCCGGGAAGGCATACTTGTCCACGCCTTGTTTAATGTTTGTTCTCTTCACGCCTTTGCCCGCGTTTAGAGCGTCGACCTGAATTTCATTGTCGAAGTGGCCAATGTTCGCGACCACGGCCTGATCCTTCATTCGCTGCATGTGTTCGAGCGTGATCACGTCGGTGTTGCCGGTCGCGCTGATATAAATGTCGCCGCGGCCGAGCGTATCTTCGATCGTGGTGACTTCGTAGCCTTCCATCGCGGCTTGGAGCGCGTTGATCGGGTCGATCTCGGTGATGACGACGCGCGCCCCCTGACCACGGAGCGATTGCGCGCAGCCTTTGCCGACGTCGCCGTAACCACATACCACCGCGACTTTGCCCGCGACCATGACATCGAGCGCGCGATTTAGTCCGTCGATCAGCGAATGCCGGCAACCGTAGAGATTGTCGAACTTCGATTTGGTGACGGAGTCGTTGACGTTGATCGCCGGAACCAGGAGCCGGTGGTCCTGATGCATTTTGTAAAGACGATGCACGCCGGTAGTCGTTTCCTCGGAAACGCCGCACCAATCTTTCGCGATCTCGTGCCAGCGATACGGATTCTCGCGCAGGATCTCGAGCAAGAGATCTTTGATGACTTGTTCTTCCTTGTTGGCCGATTTTGTCTTGGCCCAATCGCTGCCTTCTTCGAGCTCGTAACCTTTGTGGATCAGCAAGGTCGCGTCGCCGCCGTCATCGACCACGAGCTGCGGACCTTTACCATCGGGATGCGAGATCGCCTGATAAGTCGACCACCAATATTCTTCGAGCGATTCACCTTTCCACGCGAAGACGGACACACCGGCTTTCGCGATCGCCGCGGCCGCGTGGTCCTGGGTTGAAAAAATATTGCACGAAGCCCAGCGCACGCTCGCCCCAAGATCGATCAGTGTTTCGATCAACACCGCGGTCTGGATCGTCATGTGCAGCGAGCCAGTAATGCGAACACCGGCGAGCGGTTTTTGGGGCGCGTACTTCTCGCGAATCGCCATCAGTCCGGGCATTTCCTTTTCCGCGATCGAAATTTCTTTCCGGCCCCAATCCGCCAGGTTGATGTCTTTAACTTTGAAATCCTGCTTCGCGTTCGTCTTGGCTGCGCTGATCATAAAATCTATTTCACCGCTTTCTTTAGTTCGTCCGCTTTATTGGCGCGCTCCCAAGTGAGAGCGTCGAGATCATCGATGCGGCCGAAGTGGCCGTAGTTCGTCGTCTTTCGATAAATTGGACGGAGCAAATTCAACTGCCTGATGATCTCGGCCGGTTTGAAGTTGAAAACTTCGCAGACGGCGCGCTCGAGTTTTTCCTCATCCACTTTACCGGTGCAGAATGTGTCGATGCTGACGCTGACTGGATCGGGGTGTCCGATGGCGTAGGCGAATTGAACTTCGCAGCGATCGGCGAGGCCTGCGGCAACCACATTTTTTGCAACCCATCGGCCCATGTATGCGGCGCTGCGATCTACTTTGCTCGGATCTTTTCCCGAGAACGCGCCGCCGCCGTGGCGTCCCATTCCGCCGTAAGAATCGACTATAATTTTTCGGCCGGTAATGCCGGCGTCGCCTTCCGGGCCACCGATGACAAAGCGGCCGGTGGGATTAATTAGAAAGGTTGTCTTCGCGTCGAGCCACTCCGGTGGCATTACTTTTTTGATCAGCAATTCGATCAGCGTTTCCCGAATCTCTTTTTGTTTAACGTCGGCCGCGTGCTGAGTGGAAACGACAACCGCGGATGCGCGCACCGGTTTGTGGCCGTCGTACTCTATTGACACTTGCGTCTTAGCGTCAGGACGCAGCCAGGGAATTTCGCCGACTTTGCGCAGGCGTGTTAGCTCACGGCCGAGTTTGTGCGCGAAGGAAATTGGCGCCGGCATGAGCTCCGGTGTTTCGTCGCAGGCAAAACCGAACATCAGTCCTTGATCGCCGGCGCCCTGTTCGGCTGTAGCCTTGCCTTCGGCAGCGGCTTGATCGACGCCTTGTTTGATGTCGCGCGATTGCTCGGTGATTTCGCAAACAACACGGCACGTATCTGCGTGAAAAATGCAATCGCCGTTTACGTAACCGATGTTGCGAACGGCTTCGCGGACTCGCTCGACGTAATCGAACTTGGCATTGCTTGTGATCTCGCCCGCGAGGACGACGAGATTGCCTTTGGCAAGAGTTTCACAGGCGACGCGGCTGAGCGGATCCTGTTCGAGGCAGGCGTCGAGAATGTAGTCGCTAATTGTGTCGCAGACTTTATCGGGGTGACCTTCGGTGACGGATTCGGAGGAGAAGATATAGCGACGCGACATAACAAACAGTGACGGGTGACTAGTAACGAGTGATAAGAACAGTCAAGTTGCCAGCAACATATTGACCGATCATGATATGTAGATATATCGTCTCAGCAGAGCGATGACGTCAACCATTAATTTGTTGCGCCTGCTGGCCGATCCGACCCGGCTGCGGTTGCTGCTCTTGCTGGAACAAGAAGAGCTTTCGGTGGCGGAGCTGCAGCAAATCCTGAACATGGGCCAATCGCGCATCTCCAGTCATCTCGCCCAATTGAAACGCGCCGGTGTGGTAACAGATCGTCGGTCAGGAAAAAATGTTTACTACGGCGCGACTAGAATCGCCGGCCGGAATGGTACTCGCGGCCGCGTGCAACAAATGATCGAGATTCTCGCGCGCGAAATTCCCGAGACCGCGCGCGATCGAACGGCCTTGAAGCTCACGTTGCGCAAACGCCAGGACAAAGCGCGTGAGTATTTCGACGAATTGGCCGGCAAGTTCGCAAACGCCAGGACAAAGCGCGTGAGTATTTCGACGAATTGGCCGGCAAGTTCGGCCGTAGCTACGTGCCGGGGCGTTCATGGCGAGCGCTCTCGCACGCGCTGATCTCGCTCGTTCCACGACTGACGATCGTCGATCTTGGCGCAGGCGAAGGAACCCTTTCCCAGTTGCTGGCCAAGAGCGCGCGCAAAGTTATCGCGATCGATAATTCGCCGAAGATGGTCGAGTTCGGTTCGAAGCTTGCGAAGAAACACGGTTTCAAAAATCTCGAGTACCGGCTGGGCGACTTGGAAGATCCGCCGGTCACGAAAGACAGCGTGGATTTCGTGCTCTTGAGCCAGGCTTTGCATCACGCGATCAAGCCGGAACGAGCGATTCAGGGTGCACACCGCATTTTGAAAAGGAATGGCCGCGTCGTTGTGCTGGACTTATTAAGTCACCGCTTCGAGAAAGCGCGCGAGCTTTATGCCGACCGCTGGCTCGGTTTTAGCGAGGTAAAATTGCATCAGCTGCTCGAACACGCGGGTTTTCGCGACATCGAAGTGAGCGTGGTCTCGCGAGAGAAACAGAACCCGCAGTTTCAAACGATTTTCGCCACCGGTGTTAAGTGAACGGTGCGTTGAATTTGCCTGTCTAAACGTTGGCGATGAAGGATAATCAGGCGAATCTTTTGCTATGAGCGGCTTCTTCGAAGAACTGAAGCGGCGAAAAGTCTATCGCGTAGCGATCGCGTACGCAGTTGGAAGCTGGGCGCTCGCGCAAGGTCTTGCCCAAGTGCTTCCGGTTTTCGACATTTCGAACTCGGTGATCCGTGTCGTCATCGCGCTGTTGCTGATCGGTTTTCCGGTCGCGCTCGTGCTGGCTTGGGTATTCGATGTCACGCCGCAAGGGATCAAAGCGACGCCGACGATTGCTGCGTCGGGAGCGCATCGCCGCCGGAACGTGATGATGCTTGTCGCCACCGGTGTGATAATTTCCGCCGCCGCTGGTTTCTTTCTCCTCCCGCGCGCGTCAGCCCGCAAGATCGACAAATCAATTGCGGTCCTTCCATTTGAAAATTTGAGCGACGAAAAGGGGAACGCTTATTTCGCCGACGGAATTCAGGACGACATTCTCACCAACCTTTCGAAAATCGGCGACCTAAAGGTAATTTCGCGCACGTCGGTAATGCCTTATCGCGGGCACACCTCTAATATTCGCGAAATCGCAAAAACGCTCGGCGTTTCCTCCGTTCTCGAAGGCAGCGTTCGTCGCGAAGGCAATCGCGTGCGGGTCAACGTCCAGCTGATCAACGCCAACAACGACGAGCACCTTTGGGCGAACAATTACGATCGCGACTTAACCGATGTTTTCGCGATCCAAACCGATCTCGCGCGCGAAATTGCGGGCGCGTTACAGGCAAAGCTTTCTCCGACGGAAAAAGCGCAGATGGAGCGCAAGCCAACCGAGAACGGCGAGGCCTATCTCGCTTTTCTGCAGGCTCATACACTTTTTTTCCAAAGCATGGAGGATTTGGAGAAATTGAAGCAGGCCGAACAACTTTACGAGCGCGCCATCCAGCTCGACCCAAAATTTGCGCTCGCCTTTGCACGCTGGTCACAGCTGGAGAGCTGGCTGGTTCATTCATTCGAACGCACCGCGGAGCGTCGACAAAAAGCGCGCACACTGGCGCAGCAGGCTTTGCAATTACAGCCCGACCTGCCGGAGGCGCATCTCGCTATGGGATTTTCGCTCTATTACGGCGACAACGATTTCGAGGGAGCGCTCAAAGAGTTCGAAATCGCACAGCGCGGTTTGCCTAACGAGGCCGAGGGTTATCTCGCCCTCGGGTCGATCCAGCGCCGCATGGGGAAATGGCCGGAATCGAACGCCAGTCTCGAGAAAGCAGCCATTCTCAATCCGAAAGACAGTTGGGTGCTTCAAAATCTCGCTCTCAGTTACGCGACGCTGCGCGATTTCGGGGCGGCTAATAAAACGATCGACCGCGGGCTGAAAGTAAGTCCAGACAACCTTGGACTTTGGGAGATCAAAGCCAAGCTGGCTGTCGCCGAAAAAGGTGACCTGAGTGTTTCGGAAAAAGCGTTTCAAGCGGCGAAATCGATCCCGATGAATGACGAGACCAAACTCAGGATTGCCGGCGGGCGCGTGGATGTTTTTCTTTTGGAACGGAAATACCAGGAAGCATTGCAGGAAGCGGAAAGCCTGTCGGATGGTCTCCTCTCAGGGATTCCCCAGGCGCTGTGCGGCAAATATTATCTCATCGGATTCGCGCGAAAAGCGCTCCAAGACGAAGCCGGCGCGCGGGCGGCCTTGTTGAAAGCAAAAGACCTTGTTGAAGTGCTACTGAAACAGAGTTCCGATTCGCCGGACCTGCATATCCAGCTTGCGAAAGTTCTGGCTTATCTCGGAGAAAAAGACGCCGCGCTCACTGAAGCGCGGCGCGCTACCGAAATACTTCCGGAGAGCAAAGACGCTTTTGGTGGTCCGGAAATCACGGAAGGCGTGGCCGAAGTTTATGCCACCGTGGGCGAAAACGCGCGGGCAATTGAGCTTTTGGAGGGTTTATTAGGCCGGCCAAGTCCCGTGACTGTAGCGCTTCTCAAGCTTAGTCCGGCGTGGGATCCCCTTCGCAAAGATCCGCGCTTTCAGGCGTTGATCGACAAGTACGGTGCGAAAGTTTAGCGCCGCGATTTTTTTTCTACTTCTTGTTTCCACCGCCAAAGCGCAGTGGAGGCAAATTTCGACCCAATCTGAGGCATCGCCCCTGCGCGGACTCGAACATCGCTACATCGTGGTCGAAGATTCTGCCGCCGGCGATCGGGCCTCGCTTGAGTTCGCGATTTTTTCAACAAAATCGTGCCGGCTGCGCGTCATCGATCAACCGAGTGAGCCGCGACAGGATTTGGAAGAAGTGATGAGCCGCGGAAATTTTCTGGCCGCGGTGAACGGCGGTTATTTCGATCCGGATTACAAACCGATCGGACTCCTGATTTTCGATGGAACGATTATCGCGCCGCTGCAAAAGGCTCGTTTACTCAGCGGCGTGCTTAGCGCGTTGGCGAAGAAGGTTCAAATTTCGCGCGTCGCTGAGTTTTCGATGACGCAAAAACCGGAGGCCGCGGTGGAGTCCGGTCCGATGCTTGTCGATCTTGGTAAATCGGTGCGCGGTTTGGAATCAACCCGCGCAGCACGCCGCACTTTTGCAGCCGTTGGAGCGGGGGACAAAGCCGCTTTGGGATTTTGCTCGGACGCGACCCTGGCGGATCTCTCGAGCATCCTTGCCGCCACGCTGACCTCCGATTTTAAGATTCAACGGGCGCTCAATCTCGATGGGGGCTCTTCCAGCGCGTTTTGGTTTAAGCGGGCGAATGGAAGTGCATTTTCCATCGCCGAGGAAAAACCGGTGCGCGATTTTGTGGCGATTGTTCCGCGTTGAAAGAGCGCTCTGATTCCGATCCCGCAGTCGCGGGAGACGAATCCCTCACAGAGGTGATGGATGACACAAATTAATCCGTGTAGTCTTCGCTTCGATTGAGAGATCCCTCATCCCGCAGCCGCGGGATTCGGGATGACAGCATGAGAACGTTCGGCGGCTTCAAATTTGGCAGCGAATTCTTTTACGGAGAAGTTCGCGGAGAAGATGTTCAGGTTTTGGCAAAGCCTTACTGGATCGACATTCAACCGACTGGTGAAGCCCGGAAGGTCGCACAAGTTGATGTCCATTTGCCGGTCGCGCCGTCCAAGCTCATCGCGGTCGGGCTGAACTACGCCGACCACATTGCCGAAATGAAACGAACGCCGCTCGGAACGCCCTTGATTTGGTTCAAAGCGCCGAGCTCGCTGTTGCCGCACAACGGCACCATCGAGATCGCATTTCCAGAGCATCAAACCGACTTCGAAACCGAACTGGGAATCGTGATTGGGTGTCCCGCCAAAAGTGTCCCGACTGACCGAGCCCTCGATTTTGTTTTTGGTTACACTATCGGCCTCGACATTAGCGACCGCGATTTACAGAAGTCGGAAAAACAATTCGGGCGCTGCAAATCGTTCGACACCTACACGCCAATCGGCCCGTTCGTTTACAGCGATGTCGACGTTCGCGATCTGTCGCTGGAATTGCGTCAAAACGGCAAAGTGCGGCAGAAGGCGCGCACGAGTCAGATGATTTATTCGGTCAGGGAGATCGTTTCCTTTGCCAGCCAATCGCTGAGCTTGATGCCTGGCGATGTGATTTTGACCGGAACTCCGTCGGGCGTCGGACCGATCCATGCCGGAGACGAATTGGAAGCGCGCGTCGGTGATTGGCCGCCGCTGCGGAATCGCGTGATCAATGCGCGGTGATTCTTAATCGACCGTTACATCCTCGGACGACGCCTCATGCGAACTATAAGTGACGTTCGCGCCCAAGCGGAGCGTCGCTCAAGAAAAGTGAAAACTTTTGCTCGACTCGCGTCCAACCGATTTGGAATAAAGGAGATGTGCCGAGCAGTTAATTCAACTCCGCCGACATTATGAAAACATTGCTTACTCTCTGTCTCAGCTTCCTCGCATTGAGCGCGTTTGCTCAGCCGCCACAGCGGCCCGCGCAACAGCCGCCGCCACCACCGGGACCGCCCGCGGCAGGTGCACCTGCCCAGCCCGGTGCTCCAGCGCAACAACCGCCCGGCGCTCCCGCGCAACCGGGCGCACCGATACAACCACCTGCCGGCGTGCCGCCAGGCGCACCGGGAATGTCACCCGCTGGTCCGGTTGGCGCTTCTCCTGCCGGCGCAGCGGCGCCGGGAGCAACGGTTACTGCGACGTTGAGTCCAGCAGCAACCGCGGCACCCACTCCCGAAGTGAGCGGTTGGAGCAGCAACTTCATCATCGATAATTTTCGCAAGGGCGGTCCGATCATGTGGCCGATTCTTCTCGTCTCGATTGTCGCCTTGACCGTTGTTATCGAGCGAATCTTTTGGTGGGGCGGGCGCTGGTTCCGGCGCGATCCGAAACGGATCGAAAAGGTTTTCACGGCGATCGAAGTCGGCGATGTTGCCGAAGCGTCGCGGCTGTCGCGCGATTCACGCGATCCAGTTCTGCGCATGATGTGGAATGGTTTGAACCATCAGCACGCGTCGTTGCAGGGCGCGTTGCAGGTTGCGGCCGGTATCGAGATCAAACGCGCGGGCCGATTCCTGGTTGTGATGGACACGTTGGTCACCCTCGCCCCGTTGCTCGGTTTGTTGGGAACGGTCACCGGATTGATCCGGTCTTTCCGATTCTTGGGCAACGAAGAATTGGCTATTCAGGCTGTTACCGGCGGTATCGCGGAGGCACTCATCGCCACCGCTTGCGGTCTCGGCATCGCCATCTTCTCGCTGATTCCGTTTAACTTTTTCACCTCGCGCGTGTCTAACTTAGAGTTCGAACTGCAAACCGGGGCCACAAACCTCGAAGTTATGCTGGAAGCCCAAAGTAAGGAACGCCGTGAAGTCGCGATCGGTCATGCACCCAGTACACCCAGTTCGGCCAAGGGCTCGTCCATCTAGGATTTTTTATGCGCGTCAGCTCGCCAGTTCCTCATAAGAAGGCGCGGATCGAGATCATTCCGTTGATCGACATCATGTTCTTTCTGCTGGCGAGTTTTATGATGGTGAGCCTGAGCCAGGTGCACATGAAGGGCATGAAAGTGAACCTTCCCACCGGCCAGTCCGGCGAAACGCAGTCGAAAAAGGATTATATCAGCGTCTCAGTCGACTCCAACGGTAACCCGTATTTCGACAAGACCGAAATGACCTACGACACGCTCACCGCCAAACTGAAACAAGTTCACGACGAGAATCCGGAAGCGAAGGTATTCATTCGTGGCGATGCGGACTCGGTTCACTTTAATATTATCCGAGTTCTCGACATTTTGCGGTCGGTTGGCTTTTACAAGGTCGCTTTCGAAATCAAGAGTGAAGCGCTCAAGGGAGTGCCCGGATCAGGAAGATAACCAACCATGCCTGGACCGCTTCTTTATCGACCGCCTCCGCGCTGGCAATTCTGGGCCGCTCTCGGCGGCGCGATTGCGATCCATCTGGCCTCGGTGGGCATCGCGGCAATTAAACACGAACCTCCGGCTGTCGATCTTTCGAATATTCCAACAGCGACAGTGGAAGCGACACTGCAACCGGAAGATCAACCGACGCCGCCACCGGAAGATATTCCGATTCCCGAGCCCCCCCCGATTCCCGAAGTAGCGCCGGAGTTTCACGAAGAAAAACCGCCACCACCGAAGAATGTGGCCAAGCCTGCCCCGAGCCCCCCCCGATTCCCGAAGTAGCGCCGGAGTTTCACGAAGAAAAACCGCCACCACCGAAGAATGTGGCCAAGCCTGCCGGTCCGGTGAAGGCGCCGCAAGCAGGGGTACCAGGAACGATGTCGATCTCTGGCGCTAAAGCAGTGGCGATCTTTGCTCCCAAACCGGATTACCCGTACGAAGCTCGCAGCCGCCACGTCATGGGCAGCGGTGTTGCCGTACTCAGTGTTGATACGGCCAGCGGCAATGTGACGGACGCGACGATGGCGCAATCCATCGGCAGCCCGATTCTGGACAACGCGACCACCAGCACATTCAGACGCTGGCGATTTCAACCGGGAAAAGTTGCCCCGAAAGTGAAAGTCCCGATTACCTACACGATGACGGGGGCGTCCTACTAACTTTATGCAAGTTGCTTCACCTATTCCGCACAAACGCGCGCGGATCGAGATCATTCCATTGATCGACATCATGTTCTTTCTGCTGGCGAGTTTTATGATGGTGAGTTTGAGCCAGACTCACATGAAAGGGATTAAGGTCGCCTTGCCATCGGCGCAGGCGCCACCGCCGAACCAAGTAAAGGACTATGTGTCAATCCGCGTTGGCGCCGGTAACGCCGTCAGTTTCGAAGGGCAATATGTCCAGGACGAGGAAATCATGTCGCGGCTCTACCGATTGCATGAAGCGAATCCCAATATCAAAGTTTCGATCAGCGCCGAAGGCATGGCGCGTCATGGTGACGTAGTTACTGTGCTCGATAAAGTCCGACGAGCCGGGATCCAAAAGGTCGGCTATCAAATCCGCGCGGCCCAAGGTGGTCCCGCCGCTGCGCCCGGCACTCCTGGTGCTCCCGGCGCGCCGCCTCCACCTCCGGCTCCTCCGCGTTAATTGTCGATATTGCTGAGCGCGTCACGCAGTCCGGCAATCGCTTTTGCACGGTGACTGATCTTGTTTTTTAATTCAGGCCCCATTTCGGCAAACGTCTGCTCGAATCCATCCGGTTGAAAAACCGGATCGTAACCGAAGCCGCCGGTTCCCCGGGGCGCATCGGCAATGTTCCCTTCGGCTACGCCTTCGAACGTGCCGAGCAGTTTTCCGTTCTGTTTCGGCAAACGTCTGCTCGGATCCATCCGGTTGAAAAACCGGATCGTAACCGAAGCCGCCGGTTCCCCGGGGCGGATCGGCAATGTTCCCTTCGGCTACGCCTTCGAACGTGCCGAGCAGTTTTCCGTTCTGCGCTAACGCGATTACGCACCGGAACCGCGCCGACCGTTGATCTGGCGCAATGTGTTTCGTGCTTAATTCACGAAGCAATTTGTCGACGTTCTCCGCATCGTTCGCGCTTTCGCCGGCGTAGCGCGCTGAATAAATTCCCGGCGCACCTCCCAGCGCGTCGACCTCTAGGCCGGAATCATCGGCAATCACGAGTAGATGCTTGCCGCGCCGTGGGTCCGAGCCGGACGGGCGTTTGGCGAAGGCTGGTCGATCTCGTGACGCAGCGATTGCCTTCAAACTGGCGTTCTCCTCGAACGTTTTTCCGATTTCTTCCGGAGTCCCAATTTCTGGAAACGAATTGAGATCGATCACTTCAAAATCGCGGCCCAGAAGTTCGCGAAGCTCGCGGCTCTTATCTCGATTGCGCGTCGCAAACAGCAAATCCATTTTCTTTTTCTGTTTTCCTGCTTTCCTGATTGATAATCCGATGAGCAGTGACTGCCGCAAACCATATCCGTTCGATCAGATCGAGCCCAAGTGGCAGGTGATCTGGGACGAGCGCCAGATTTTTCACGCACCTAACTCGGGCGAGAAAAATTTCGATTCGCGTAAACCGAAATTCTACGTGCTTGATATGTTTCCGTATCCGAGCGGCGCCGGTCTGCATGTCGGGCATCCGGAAGGTTACACCGCGACCGACATCATCGCGCGTTACAAGCGAATGCGCGGGTTTAATGTCTTGCATCCCATGGGCTGGGACGCGTTCGGTTTGCCGGCCGAACAGTACGCGATCAAGAGTGGCCAGCATCCGGCCGTCACCACGCGCGAGAACGTCGCCAAGTTTAAATCGCAACTGAAACGGATCGGTTTTTCCTACGACTGGCAGCGCGAGATCAACACCACCGATCCTGGTTACTTCAAATGGACGCAGTGGATCTTTCTTCAAATTTACAATTCCTGGTTCAATCCGAAGACGAACAAGGCCGAGCCGATCAAAACGTATCGTGGTAAAAATCCGGACGAAGTTCGGCTCGCCTATGTGGCCGACGTTCCGGTGAACTGGTGTCCTGAGCTCGGCACAGTCCTGGCGAACGAAGAAGTGGTCGATGGAAAGAGCGAAGTGGGCGGATTTCCCGTCGTCAGGCGACCGATGCGGCAATGGATGTTGCGCATCACCGCCTTCGCGGAGCGCTTGATCAACGAATTGGAAGGCCTCGATTGGCCTGAAGGAATCAAATTACTCCAGCGAAATTGGATCGGCCGCAGCGAAGGCGCGGAGATCGATTTTAAAATCGAGAATCAGGACGCAAAAATTCGCGTTTTTACGACCCGCCCAGACACGCTTTACGGCGGAACGTTCCTGGTGCTCGCACCAGAACATTCACTGGTCGACTTAATCGTGACCGAGGAACAGTGGCCGGCGGTTCGCGCATATCGAGAGAAGACCGCTCGCAAGAGTGATCTCGAACGAGCGGAGCTTACGAAAGAAAAGACCGGCGTTTTTACGGGCGCATACGCAGTCAATCCCGCGAACAGCAAAAAGATTCCAATCTGGATCGCCGATTATGTGCTGCTCGGTTACGGTACCGGCGCGATCGGGGGCGTGCCCGCGCACGACGAACGCGATTTGGAATTCGCGAAGAAATTCGATCTGCCGATTGTCGAGGTTGTTCAGCCAACAGGAAAAGAACCAGCAATTGGATTTACCGGCGAAGGCATCGCAATCAACTCGCCGATCATCAACGGCCTAACGAGCGCGCAGGCGAAAAGGAAGATCGCTGCCTGGCTGGAGGAGCGTGGCCAGGGAAAGCGCGCGATTAATTATAAACTCCGCGACTGGCTTTTTTCGCGGCAACGTTATTGGGGCGAGCCGTTCCCAATCGTTTGGGAGTCCGAGGCGGACGGGCAGCATCGAAAACATCGCGCGCTCGATCAAACTGAATTGCCGGTGGTGCCGCCTCCGTTGGAAGATTACAAGCCGACCGGCACCGGCGAACCGCCACTCGCCAAAGCCAAGGATTGGATTCGTTACTCAAAAGAGGCCGCGCGCGAAACGAACGTGATGCCGCAATGGGCTGGCTCGTGTTGGTATTACTTGAGATTTTGCGATCCGTGGAACGACAACCGGTTCGTTGGCGAAAAGGCCGAAAAATATTGGATGGGCGGACCGAAACCTGGCGGAGTCGATCTCTATGTTGGTGGGACTGAGCATGCTGTCCTGCATCTGCTTTACGCGCGCTTCTGGCACAAAGTGCTCTTCGATCTCGGCTACGTTTCCAAACCGGAACCGTTTCAGCGTTTAGTGAATCAAGGAATCATTCTCGGCGAAGACAATCAGAAAATGTCGAAGTCCAGGGGAAACATCGTCAATCCGGACGACGTGATCGAACAATACGGCGCGGACGCGTTTCGTTGTTACGAAATGTTCATGGGTCCGCTCGAGCAAATGAAACCTTGGAGCATGCGCGGCGTGGAAGGCATCGCCCGGTTTCTTGCCCGAGTCTGGCGGTTGATGATGTCGGAGAATCAGGCCGGCAAATGGGAATTATCGTCCGCTGTGCAGGATGTCGATCTTACCAAGGCGCAGCAGAAAATCCTGCATGCGACGATCAAGAAGGTGACCGGCGACATCGAGTCGCTCTCGTTTAACACCGCGATCTCGCAGATGATGATTTTTGTCAACGCGTTTACCACTGCGGAATCGATACCGCTTTCGGCGATGCAAACGTTTCTCATCCTGCTCAATCCTTTCGCGCCCCATTTGAGTTCCGAGCTGTGGGAAAACGTGAAGTTACCTGGTCAAATCACCGAACAGCCATGGCCGGGTTACGACGAAAAGTTTCTGATCGAAGACGAAGTCGAAATCGTGATTCAAGTGAATGGGAAAGTGCGAGACCGAATGAACATGTCGATCCAGGCGAGCGAAGAGGAATTGAAAGCAGCGGCACTCGCCAATCCGAAAATTCAGCAGCTCATTGCCGGCAAGATCGTCCAAAAGACGGTCATCGTTCCGAAGAAATTGGTGAACATCGTCGTATGAGAAAAATTTGGAAGGAATTCAAAGAATTCGCGATCAAAGGAAATGCGGTCGATCTGGCCGTTGGCGTGATCATTGGGGCGGCTTTCACCGGGATCATCAATTCGCTGGTTAAAGACATCATCATGCCGCCACTGAGTTTGCTTACGGGCGGGCTCGATTTCTCGAACAAGTTTATGATTCTCCGCGCGGCCAAGGACGGGAGCATGAATTTCAACACGCCGGCGGACGCGGCCAAAGCCGGTGCGATTACGTTGAATTACGGCAACTTTATTACGCTCGCGATCAATTTCCTCATCGTGGCTGGCGCCGTTTTCTTGATAGTGCGCGCGATCAATCGTTTGAAGCAGCCTAAACACGCCGAGCCGGTCATCAAAGATTGTCCGGCTTGCGCGATGACCATTCCAATCAAAGCGACCCGTTGCCCGCATTGCACGACCGAGTTTGCCGGGCAAACGGGCGCTTAAACTGGCGCGCAGCCTGCTGCCAATACTGGGGTGAAAGGACGCCCCGGATATTTTCCTTATGGCGAATAATTACTTGCCCGGCAGAAGTTCGATGGTATCTGAGGCCGCGGTGTTGCAAATGTCTAAAAGCCTTAACCTTACAATAGTTCTTGCTGTTGGTTGTATCCTCGTTGGTTGCGCGGAACAATCTGTGGTGCAGAAACCCTTGGCTGCTGTCGAAGCCGCGAACTCGCACCTTGGCCGCATGCCCAATGTCCGCACGACCGCTTATACGCGGATCGAAAAAGGCGGACACCGAAACGCGCTCGGCAAATATTTATCCGGCCGTCATGTCATGAGCGCTGCCTCCGATTGGTCGCGCTTTCCTCTTGGCACCCGGTTCCGAATCGTCGACACGAAAGAAGAATTTATTATCGACGATTACGGGACGGCGTTGATCGGCACCAGCACGATCGATCTTTACAAGCCGACCAATCTGGAGATGAAACGCTGGGGCGTGCGCAATATCGACATCGACATTCTGCAGTGGGGCTCCGAGGAGCAAAGTCTCAAAGTGCTGGGCCCACGGGCAAAACATCAGACACCTCGACGCATGATCGCGGCGCTTCAGAAAAAGAACGTCGTTCGTGCCTCGAAGGTAGCTAGCGCTTCCAAGCAAGCTGCAGCTCGGACCTCCTCCAGTCGCACTTTGGATTGATTAAACGGCGCAAGCCGCCGATTTTCCCGAGAATGAAAATTCTCGTTGTCGGTGGCGCCGGCTACATCGGGAGCGTTTGCGCCGAGCTATTGCTTGATGAAGGCCATGGCGTCACGATCTTCGATAACCTGAGCGAGGGTCATCGCCGCGCAATCGATCCGCGCGCTGAATTTATCGAAGGCGATCTGCAAGATCGACAATCGCTCGAGAAGGGACTGGCGAAACAACGACCAGATGCGGTCATGCACTTTGCCGCCAGTGCGCTCGTTGGCGAATCGATGCAGAATCCGTCGAAATATTTTCGGAACAACATCGCCAACGGCCTCAATCTTCTCGATGCAATGATCAATGTCGGTGTGGGAAAGATCGTGTTCTCATCGACCTGCGCCATTTTCGGTCCGCCAGAGCGCGTCCCGATCGATGAAACAATGCCCACTCGACCAATCAATCCTTATGGCGAATCCAAACTGGCCTTCGAAAAAATTCTCCGCTGGTACGGGGGAATCCACGCGCTGAAATTTATTTCTCTTCGCTATTTCAACGCCGCGGGCGCTTCGAAGAAATTTGGAGAAGACCATCGAGTCGAAACGCATTTGATCCCGAGCGTGCTCAAAGTCGCGCTCGGACAAAAACCGAACGTCGAAATTTTTGGGACCGATTACGAGACGCCGGATGGGACCTGCATTCGCGACTACATCCACATTATTGATCTTGCCCGCGCCCACATTCTCGCCCTCAACGCAGCCAAGAGCGATTATTACAATCTCGGCACCTCAACGCAGCCGAGGGCGATTATTACAATCTCGGCACCGGCGGCGGCGCGAGCGTCCGCGAGGTGATCGATTCCTGCCGCAAGATTACCGGACGCAAGATCGACATTGTGGAAAAGGCGCGCCGGCCGGGCGATCCGCCGCGGTTGATCGCGTCTTCGGAAAAAATTAAACGCGAGCTCGGCTGGAAACCTCAATTTCAATCGCTCGACGCCATTGTTGAAAGCGCGTGGAACTGGCACCAGAAATTTCCTCACGGTTATGAGGATTAAAAAAAGCGCCCGCGAATTTCTCCGCGAGCGCTTTGAATCCTAATTAACTACCAACCGCTTCGATTACGGTCTTTCCGTGGTAGTCGTGGTTGTAGTCTCTTTCTTTTCGATCACGGCTGGTTTGCTTAGCACGATTTTGCGTACGATCATGCGATCGCCGTCGCGCATATAATAAACTGTGGCGGGCAGATCCGGGCGGACAGCCGACCAAGTCACGACCTGACCTTCCGGATCAAGGATGGTCGTGTCTTTGGTGTAATAGTACCGCACTGGTGCCGTGTCCGTGCTGGTGCGGAACGTGATGTAATCAGTTCCCGGCGTGTAGGTGCTGATTGTTCCCGTGGCGGTCGTCGTACTCGTCTCAGTTACGGCGGTCCCGGTGGCAGCATCTTTTGTCGTGACCGTTGTCGAGGTTTGAGCCACCGCTGTTACGAGGCCCAATCCGCAGGCCACGGCCAATATTTTCGCTAATGTAGTTTCTTTCATAGTTGTCCTTTGCTTTGGTTAACCAATGCTCTTTCTTGTGAAGACGTTTGACTCAACGCAGCGGCGATTTATTCGACCGCACAAATGGTTCGCGGCCAAAAGGCTGTCCGGTTTTTGAAATGATGCAATCACTCCCAGGTTTCCGAGATTTTCTGCCCGACGACTGCGCGGCGCGGAATTACATCTTCGCGCGCTGGCGCGAGGTCGCACGGCGCTATGGCTTTAACGAATGGGACGGCCCTGTGCTCGAGCCGACCGATCTCTATCGCAAAAAAAGCGGCGCCGAAATTATCGATCAACTTTTCAATTTCACTGACAAAGGCGAGCGCGAAGTCTCGATGCGGCCTGAGCTGACGCCGACATTGGCGCGCGTGGTCGCGGCCCACGAACGCGCGTTCAAGAAACCGCTCAAGTGGTTTTCCATCGGCCAATTCTTTCGTTACGAAAAACAACAGCGCGGTCGCTTGCGCGAACATTATCAACTCAACTGCGACATCATCGGCGAGAGCGATTTCGCTGCCGACATTGAGCTGATCGCTCTTTGTATCGACACCTTGCGCACATTCGGACTGACTGAAAAAGATTTCGTTGTCCGCATTAGTGATCGCGAGTTCTGGGCGGATTTTTTGCGGCAGCAAAAACTCCCGACCGAAAAATGGGAGGAAGTGTTGCAGACGATCGACAAATCAGGGCGTGAGCCGCGCGAGACAACGGAGGCGAAACTTGGCAAGCTCGCTGACCCGGTCTTCTCGATTTTCGACAAAGGCGGCGACAGCGGGAAGCTCGACCGACTGGTGGACGGACTTGGCGCGCGAGGCCTTGCCGGCTTTGTTGATGTCGATGTTCGGATCGTGCGTGGTCTGGCTTATTATACGGGGACCGTTTTCGAAGTCTTCGATCGCGCCGGAAAACTGCGAGCGATTGCCGGTGGCGGACGCTACGACAATTTGATCGGGCAACTCAGCGACGGCGCGGTCTCGATGCCTGCGCTCGGTTTCGCCATGGGCGACGTGGTTCTCGGCGAATTGCTTCGCAATCGTGCTGCGGCCCGCGAGAAATTGGACGCGGCCGTCAATGAGCAAAACAAGATCGACATCTATGTTGTCATTGCCAAGGAGCAACGCCGACCCGACGCGCTCGAACAAATCCAGGAGCTGCGCGACCGCGGTTACCGCGTCGATTACCCGCTCACGGCCGACAAAGTGGCAAAACAATTTCAAACTGCGGAGAATGTGGGCGCGCGCATCGCGCTTCTTTACGGCGACGAGTGGCCGCAGGTGAAAGTGAAGAATCTTGCCACGCGCGAGGAATCATTGATCGCCGGGGACGCGCTGCTGGACAGCGTCGCAAAATTCTTCAACGTCTCCGGTTCCGCCTGACCATGTATCGGACGCACAACTGCAATTCACTTCGCAAAGGCGACATCGGCAAGGAAGCAACGCTTGCCGGATGGGTTCACGTTTCCCGCGATCATGGCGGCGTAATTTTCATCGACTTGCGCGATCGAGAGGGTCTTACGCAGGTTGTGTTTCGACCGGAAGAAAACGCCGAGCTGGCAAAGCAAGCGCACAGTTTGCGGAGCGAAGACGTCATTCAAGTCTCGGGGAAAGTTGCGCCGCGCGTCCCCGGAACGGAAAATCCGAAACTCGCGACCGGCGACATCGAACTCATTCCACACCAATTGAAAATTCTGAATCGCGCGGACGATTTGCCATTCCCGATCGACGCCGAGATTCACAACGAAGATCTACGGTTGACGTATCGTTATTACGATCTGCGTCGGCCAGAATTGTCGCGTAATCTGCGCGTGCGCCATCGCGCGGCCAAGGCGACGCGCGATTATCTCGATTCGCAGGGCTACATCGAAATCGAAACGCCGATCTTGTCGAAGAGCACGCCGGAAGGGGCGCGCGATTTCCTGGTGCCGAGCCGATTAGTGCCGGGAAAATTTTACGCTCTTCCGCAAGCGCCGCAGCAATACAAGCAGCTTCTTCAGGTCGCCGGCGTCGAAAAATATTTTCAAATCGCGAAATGTTTCCGTGACGAAGATATGCGCGCCGACGCGATTTCCTGGTGCCGAGCCGATTAGTGCCGGGAAAATTTTACGCTCTTCCGCAAGCGCCGCAGCAATACAAGCAGCTGCTTCAGGTCGCCGGCGTCGAAAAATATTTTCAAATCGCGAGATGTTTCCGTGACGAAGATATGCGCGCCGACCGGCAACCGGAATTTACTCAGATCGACATCGAAGGCTCGTTCGTCACACCGGACGACGTCTTCGCGTTGACCGAAGGAATGTTGGCGGCGGTTTTTAAGGCGACCCGCAACATCGACATCAAGACGCCGTTCGATCGGTTGACTTATCGCGAAGCGGTTGGCCGATTCGGCAGCGACAAGCCCGATCGCCGATTCGGGGTCGAGCTGGTCGATGTCAGCGACGATTTTCGAGCGAGCGGTTTTAAAGTGTTTCGCGGCGCGCTCGACGCTGGCGGGGTGGTCAAAGCAATCAACGCGAAAGGTTTCGCCGAAATCACCACCGGACAGATCGAAGAGCTGACGGAAACCGCGAAGGTTTTCGGCGCGAAAGGTCTTGCTTTCATCAAGGTCGAGAACGGCGAATGGAAATCGCCGATCGTGAAATTCTTCGGCGAGGCCGAGAAGGCGGCTTTGAAATCAAAACTAAAGATTGAAGAAGGCGATCTGATTTTGTTTGGCGCCGATAAATGGGAGATCGCCTGCGAAGTCCTCGGAAGAATTCGGCTGCGAGTCGCCGAGATCCAAAAGCTCATTCCTGAAAAAGAAATCTGGGATTTCTTATGGGTGACTGATTTTCCGTTACTGCTGTGGAGCGCGGAAGAAAACAAATGGAACGCGATGCATCACCCGTTCACGCGGCCGAAGTCCGATGATGTTGCGTTGCTCGATGATAAAGCAAAGTTTCCCGAGATTCGCGCGGAAGCTTACGACATGGTGCTCAACGGCGTGGAAATTGGCGGCGGCAGTATGCGAATCCATGAGCCCCAGTTGCAGGAAAAAATGTTCGAAGCGCTCGGCATCACCGCGCAAGATCGACAATCGATGTTCGGTCATTTGCTGCGGGCATTGCGTCTCGGCGCGCCGCCGCACGGCGGGATCGCGCTCGGACTCGATCGGCTCGTGATGTTGATTTGCGGCGCGGAAACGATTCGCGACGTAATGGCGTTCCCCAAAAACAATCGCGGGATGGATTTGATGACCCAATCACCGGCCGAGATCGATCCGCGCCAATTGCGCGATTTGTCGATCAAGGATCAAGCTGGCCGGTGAAAAGAAAAAACAGGATTAAGCCGACGTACGCGCGACGTGCGCCTCGGCAGCAGCTATCTGGCTCGCTGGTGTGCGAAACAGAACGGCGATCGAGAGAGTGACGACGCAGCCAACAAAAACGAACCACGGCCAGGAAATTTTCGGCCACCAATCCGGCATGAACCATCCGAAGTTCCATTGCGAAGCCACGAGTTTTCCTCGCAGCATCGCAAGAATATCAAAGGCCGGCATCGTGACCTTGCACAGAACGAGCACAGATATAATCCCGACTATCATGGCGACAACATTAGCGCCATCGGAGCCTCGGCGCCGCGTTAGCATCCCGAGAAGAAAGACTCCGACCAAGGCTCCGTAGGTGTAGCCGAGGATTCCGATCGCGATTGGAATGATGGTCAGCTTCGCATCTTGGAGCACCGCGTTCGCGGCCATCGTTGCAACAAGAATCATGAGAACGCCGAAAACGGCAGTGGCGATGCGCGCCGCGCGAATCGCCTGACGGTCGGTAGCGCCCGGCCGAATGTAGGGAAGATAAAAATCTTTTGTGAAACTAGTGGCGAGCGCGTTTAGCGCGGCCGAGGTCGAGCCCATCATTGTAGCAAAAATTCCGGCAATAATGAGCCCGCGAAAGACAACCGGCATTTGATGGACGATGTAATCGCCGAAGATCTCATTGTCGGCAGCGGGTAGCGTCGCACCGGGAACGACCGAATAGTAAACCGACAGCAGAATTCCCACGGTCAGAAATGCTCCGGCAATTGGCAGGTCCATGACGCCGCTAAGAATCAGAGACAGGCGGGATTTTCTATGATCGGGTGCGGTCAACATCCGTTGCACCATGTCTTGATCGGTTCCATGCGTCGCCATCGTTAACAAAGTCGAACCGATGAACGCCGCGAAAATCGTGTACGGTTCTTCCAGCATCGCTTTCAAAGCTGGCCCGAATGGCAATTCCGAATTCCATCCGGTTTGAAAAAGTTTTACGTTGCCGAGGCCTCCAAGGTTCGACTTCACGGTTTCGAGTCCGGTTTGAAAAAGTTTTACGTTGCCGAGGCCTCCAAGGTTCGACTTCACGGTTTCGAATCCGCCGGGAATGCTTCGGAGCAGCAGGAAAATCGCGAAGATAACCGAGCTAAACATGAGCACCGCCTGGATCAGGTCTGTCCAGACAACTGCTTTAATTCCGCCAACCGCCGTATAAATCGTCGTGATGACAGTGACGAAAATAATTCCCCAGATGTAGGTATTGAGATTCACCGGCAGCGACGGGAAAAGGTAGCGCCATATCACTACCATGATTGCGCCGCCGAGATATAGCCTGACGCCGATCCCGAGCACGCGCGTGAAGAGAAAGATGCCGCTGGCCATGTTTTTAGTCTTTGTGCCAAAGCGAACGGTCAGAAATTCGTACACGCTTTGAACGCGATAGTCGTAGTACGGCTTGATAAAAGTAAACGCGATGATGACCCGCGCGAGCACTGTGCCGATTGCTAATTGACCGTAAAAGTAACCTCTCGTTTTAAAACCCTCAGCCGGTGTCCCCAGAAAAGTAGCGGCGCTCGTTTCCGCGGCGATGATGGACGCAAGCACAGCCCACCACGGAATGGAGCGCGAACCGAGAGAGAATTCGTCCAGGTTTCGATTTCGTCGTCCGGCCCAAAGTCCCAGTGCGACGATGCCGACGAAATAGGCGAGTAGAACGACTGTGTCGATCGCGAGCCGCGCGTCCATGTCGATCTTAGGTGACAGAATTTTGGCGCAGCGCAAGATTTCCTGACGTGCAGCTCGCAAAAATTCCAGCTCCGGATTTCGATCTTGCGATGACGCTCGATTCCGGTCAGGTCTTTCATTGGGAGAAGGCTGGTGCTGGATTTGTTGGGGCGATCGGCGACTTGGCGGTTTATCTGGAGCAGCAGAAAGACATTTTGAAAGTGTCGGGCAGCGCGCTCAAACTCGACGGCTTTAAGCCGTCGAGTTTTCAACGCGTCGTCTCGCACTACTTCGCGCTCGACCATCAGCTTGCCGAGATTTGCGCGTCGTTTCCGGACGATCCGGCGATGAATGCGGCGAAGCAATTTTGCCTCGGCTTGAGGATCATTCGCCAACCAAAATGGGAATGCCTGGCCACTTTTATTTGCTCGTCGATGAAACAAGTCGCGCACATCCGGCAGATCTCGCGAAACTTACGGGAGCGATTTGGCGAGATCCGCAAGATCGACAGCTATGTCGTGCACATATTCCCATCGGCGGAACGAATCGCGGCAACTTCGGCCGGAGAACTGCGCAAATGTGCGCTCGGTTATCGCGCGAAGAATTTACTCGCCACCGCTCGGCTGGTCGCGAGCGGAGATGTCGATCTTGGAAAGCTGGCCGCGCTTTCGGATATTGATCTTCGCGTGCGGCTATGCGAGTTGCCGGGCGTGGGCGCGAAGGTTGCTAATTGCGTGATGCTCTTTGCCTACGAGCGGCTCGGCGCGTTCCCGATCGACGTCTGGATCGAGCGGGTATTGCGCGAAAGGTATTTTCCGCGGGCGCTAAAATTGAACGCCAGGCGGCTCGAGGCGTTCACACAACAATACTTCGGCGGCCATGGCGGTTACGCACAGCAATATTTATTTCATCACGCAAGGAAAACTGGAGGGCGCCGCGCCGTCGGCGCAAGGAATGGGACAAGACAGAAACGGTGAGAGATTTCCTACTTCGGTCGAAATGACAAAGCCTGCGCCTGAGATAATGTTTTGGTTCTGAATTCATGACCACGGCGGAGTTTATCATTGGCCATTCGGCGGACGACGCGGCCGAACGAAAACAGGAGGCGCGCAAGATTCTGTGGGCGCTACTGGCCGCACTTGGTATTCATCTGCTGATCGGGTATACGCTCGCGGTTTTTGGCGGGCTGCTTTATTCGCCATTTTCGGTGATCGAAGAAGAGAAACCGGTGGAGCTCACGTTTGTCGATCTTGCCACGCCTGCGCCCGCGAAGAACGCGATGTTCATGCCGAATGACGAATCGAAGCAAACCGAGCAACCAAAAGACAAAACATTTGAATCGAACGCCAACTCAATCGCGGCGAGCGAAGTTCCTCCGACTGGCGGCTTGCCATTGCCGTCGCAGCAGGGAGTGGATCGCCCTGCAATTGACTTGGACTCGCATCGGGAATCCTTGCCGAACGAGGGCGCGCAGCCGCAGCCGAGTCCAGCGCCGCGACAATCGGCCACGCCGCAACCCACCGCTCAGCCCACCCCGATTTCGACGTCGGAAGAATTTGCAATGTTAACTACGAGCCCAACGCCGCGACCCAGTGTCGCGAGCACACCGCAAGCGCCTAAGTCTTCCTACCAACCATTTAAAGAGAGGACACGCCTAGCCGGGGCGATCACAAACAGGGGCACGTCTGCTGTGAATGCAGTCGGCACGCCGCTTGGCCGTTACCAAAAAATCTATATCGACGCGATTGGCTCGCACTGGTACGCCTACATGGAACAAAAAGCCGACCTCGTAAGCCTAGGGACTGCTCGCATCATGTTTGCAATTGATCGCAGCGGGCGCGTAAAGAATCTGAAGGTGATCAGCAACGATGCGAATGAAGCTTTTGCAAACGTCTGCTTGCAATCCATTCTTGATGCGAAACTACCGCCGATTCCGGAGGACGCAGCGAGCGCGCTGCCGCCGGAAGGGTTGGAGGCTGAAATTGCGTTTACCACGTTTAGTAACCGATGATTCTTAATTAAATGTTCGACGTCTTCCAAACCATCGGTGGATTTTTTGCCAAGGGCGGCATTTTCATGTGGCCGTTGCTGGCGTGCTCAATCGTTTCGCTCACCGTGATTATCTTGCGGACACTGGCGTTACGGGAAAGAAATGTGTTGCCACTCACGATCGAGAGTGAAATGGAGCGGCTCGCTCCTGGCGCAAATCCGGAAAGACTCTTGCGCATCGTGCAACATGACGCGTCGTCGCTCGCGCGAATCGTGCGGGTGGCGCTGGCGCATTTACGCTGGCCGCGCTCGGAAAACGTGGAGGCGGTGCAAACGCGCGCGCGTCATGAGATGGTGCGCCTCGAAAAAGGCCTGGTCGTGCTGGAAGTGATCATCGGCATTGCGCCGTTGATCGGGCTGATCGGAACCGTCTCGGGTTTGGTGCACGTGTTCGCCAGTCTTGGCGTCAGCGCCAGCTCGGCCGATCCAAAACAGATTGCCCGGGGAATTTCCGAAGCGCTCAACTGTACCGTGTTCGGGTTGGGGATTGCCGTCCCGAGTTTGATCGGGTTCGTTTATTTTTCGAAAAAAGTGGAAGTCCTCTCCGTGGAAATGGAATCGCTGGTGACGGATCTGCTGTCGAAGTGCTATTACGGCAAGATCGCTGGTGCGCGAGGCAAGGCGCACGTGCCGGCGCAGACGGTCACGCCTGCCCAGCCCGCAACGCCGGAAATCGCGCCGATGGCGTAACGCAAAATCGACGTCTGTGAAATTTGCAGTCCGCAAACGGCGCGCGCCCTCCATCATCATCGTCTCGCTTGTCGATATTCTGACGATTCTCCTGATTTTCTTCGTGGTTTCGACCACGTTTAAAAAAGATCAGCCCGAAGTGCAGATAAATTTGCCGGAATCGAAAACCGCGACCAATACGCCAGCCGAGCTCGAGCATGCGATCGTCAGTGTCGATCAGAACGACGAAATCAAACTCGACGGGCGAACGATTGCGGTGGAAGAACTGGAAAGCGCGGTGAAAAATTTATCTGACACGCGCAGGGGCACACTCGCATTGCAAGCCGATAAGAAAGCGTCGTTCGGCACGATTGTGAAAGTGATGGACGCGTTGAAGCTGGCGGGGGTGAAGAATCTGCCTGCATTTACGCGTGGTGAACCATGAGATTGTCGATCTTACAGTACTGCGACCCGATTCTGCGGGCGAAAGGAAAACACATCGAGAAGATCGACAATCGTATTCGGGAGTTGGCGCAAAACATGATCGAGACGATGCACGCCGCGAACGGTGTCGGTCTAGCCGCGCCCCAAGTCGGCGAATCGCTTCAACTCACCGTGCTCGATGTTTCGCAGGTCGAAGATCGACCGAGCACGATGGAGTTAAATGGCGAGAATACCGATCCGCAAAGCGCGATGCCGCTGGTGTTAATCAATCCGGAGATTGACCTGGGCAGCGAAACCGAAATGGGAACGGAAGGATGTTTGAGCTTTCCGGAAATCACCGGCGAAATTGAGCGGGCAAAATCAGTCACGGTGCGGGCGCGGAATCTGGACGGCGAAGCGATCGAAATCGAAGCGACGGGATTCCTGGCGCGCGCTATTCAACACGAAGTCGATCATCTCAACGGCATTCTCTTTATCGATCGGATGAGCTCGGCGGCCAAAACAAGTTTATCGAGCAAGCTCAAGCGACTGCTGAAAGAAACGCAGCGCGGCGCGAAACATCGACAACACGCGGTAGCAGAAACCACGCTCTGATTTCCCTCACCTCAATCCTCCCCCTGCGGGAGAGGAGGCGAAACGTCGGACCTGTCGAATCAAGGGCGGATAAAGTGCCACAGGATTTTACCGATGAGCAATCCGCCCGCGGAGCAAGTAACAAGATAGGAAGATTGTTATGGGGTTATTAGGACCTCGCATGTTTTCGTCAGAGCGCTTTGTAATCGACCGAGATGGTGCGGAAGACGAGGGCGTCGTGCTGAGCAGAGAAATAAAAAAGCTCGAGCATGGTCGCGCCGATCGTCCATTGATAACCGACCAATGTTTGAATGACGTCGGAATCGGTGTCGCGCGTGCGTGACACTAATTTGCCGGTCCCATATTTCGTATCGAAGTAACGACGGATTTCGCCCATCCGTTCGTTGTAACGTTCGATCGACCAATCGGGATATTCGTATTGCAATTCGACGCCGAACAGCGCTCCGCCTTTAAAAGTAAAGAGCGTCCTTTTTAATCCGGGATGGACAAGACCTTCCACTGTCCAGATTTGGCGATTTTCTTTTTTCTCGCGCGAAACAATCGTCGCCTTCGCGCCTTTGAGCACTGCGTCGACGCGCGCCATCGTATCGTTCCAGCGAAATCCGAACGGCGGCAGCAATTCTTCCGCGCTGCGCGTCGTTGGGACGACGAAAATGAGAAAGGCAAATGCGATTAGAACGCGCGGCATGTTGAATCGGAGGCGCAAGAAAACATTACCAGCGTGGTGAAGCAAAGAAAATGGCGACGCGCGCAAAGGCGATGACCTGTCGCCGACAATGAGAAGATTTCACCGCTTGGGGACACGCTCGTTTTGGTTTTTCAGTCAAGATTTTTTTGACCGAAAAAGAAAAATAAAGTTCAGATTTTTTCTTGTCGATGTCGAACGCGATTTCTAATCTCAACCCCGCGGCAGGGGACGAAAGGGAGGGGCGTGTGAATAAGCTGTGAACATGTCTGAGAGAAATTGATTCCTAAGAATGAGTGAGGCCTTAACTCTGGTAAATCGAGAATTCAAAGGAGATGTCGATTCTAGCTCGCGACGGTCGTTTACTCTGAAGCTGAACGCACATTTCCCCTCGTATTTTGGCGATTTTTGTAGTTTTAAGCGTTTTTTAGTGCTCGAGATGCCTGCGGCGTTCGCGAAGCGTCGCCTTCGTCCGAAGCGCGAAATTCCTCCTGCAGCCGCCTTTATGGCGATTGTGTAACACTGTTAACAAGTCCCTATGGACGAGAAATGTACCCAGCTTTGGCAGAAACTCTCCAGCGCTCTAAAACCTCAGGTCAGCGCGGACACGTTTAAGCGCTGGTTCTCGGCGGTCGAGTTAGTGGGCGCCACCGATAAGACGCTGAGCTTTCGGGTGCCGAACAACATCTACCAATACTGGATCGAGAGTAATCATATGGTGGCGTTACAGGCGGCCGTCCTGACCGCGTTCGGTGAGCCGCGCGAAATAAAATTCATTTCTTCCGAATCGCCGATTGAGATCAGCGAAGCAATCGGCGTCTCAAAACAGACTGATTCCGGACGTGAAGCAAAATCGGCGAGCAGCAGTGCCCTCGGTCTCAATCCGCGCAATACATTCGAATCGTTCGTGGTTGGACCGAACAACGAAATTGCACACGCCGCCAGTCTGGCCGTGGCGCAGGCGCCGGCGCGCACCTACAACCCGCTTTTTATTTACGGCGGGGTAGGTCTTGGCAAAACACACCTGATGCAAGCGATCGGGCAGTACGTGCTCGCGAAAAAGAAACACATGAAGGTGATTTATCTTTCGAGCGAGCTTTTCATCAACGAATTCATCGACGCGATTCAACACAATAACCTGGTCAAATTCCGCAAGCGTTATCGCCAGGCCGATCTGCTCTGCATTGACGACATTCAATTTCTCGGCGGCAAAGAACGCTCGCAGGAAGAATTTTTTCACACCTTCAACACGCTCTTCGACGGTCATAAGCAGATCGTCCTCTCCTGCGACCGGCCGGCTTCGGAGATCGCCAATCTTGAGCACCGCTTGGTTTCGCGTTTTGAGTGGGGCCTGACTGCCGAGCTTCAGCCGCCCGCGGTCGAGACGCGGCTTGCGATCTTGCGAAAAAAAGCGCGGGGCATGCAGATCAAGTTGCCGGATGAAATCTTTGAATTTTTGGCGAATCGAATTCGCAGCAACGTGCGCCGTTTGGAAGGCGCGCTGATGCGGGTGGCGTCATTCGCATCGCTCAGCGGAAAGCAACTTACGGGCGAAGTGATCGAGCATTTGCTCAAGGACATTTTGCAGGAAGAAGCGCGGACTTCGATCACGATCGAGCAAATTCAGCGACGGGTGGCTGAGCATTTCGACGTGCGGCTGGCGGACATGACAAGCAAGCGCCGGCCGGCCAGTATCGCGTTCCCGCGGCAGGTTGCGATGTATCTGGCTCGGGAATTGACGAAATCGTCGCTCAACGAAATTGGGGATGCCTTCGGCGGGCGAGATCACGGCACCGTTCTGCACGCGTGCAAGTTGGTGAAAAAGCGAATGAAAGAGCAGGACAGCATTCGCCAGACGATTTCGTTTATCGACAGCGCGTTGCAACGCTAATAGCGCTGTGAGATTACGGTTGCCGAATAAGATCGCACGCCTAACATCTTGGGCAGAATCGTCGTCATGAAGTTCAGTGCTACAAAAGAAAAGCTCCTCGAAGGTTTGCAACAGGTCCAAAATGTCGTTAGCACGCGCACCACGCTGCCGATTCTTTCCAACGTCCTGCTGCAAGCAAGCGACGGCGAAGTTCAGCTGACGACGACAGACTTGGACGTTGGCGTTCGTGGAAGTTTTGAAGCGGAAGTGGAAAAGGAAGGGGCGACCACGCTTCCGGCGCGCCGGCTCTTCAACATCGTGCGCGAGCTTCCTTCGAGTGAAATCCAGATCGATGTCGATGGAAAAAACGCCGCTTCCATTCGCAGCGGCCAGAGTTATTTCAAGATCCTCGGACTGCCGGAAGAAGAATTCCCGCCCCTTCCGAAATTCGAAGATGCCAAGATGGTCACAATCCGGCAGAAAGATTTGCGCGACGGTTTGCGCAGAACTTCCTACGCGATCTCGACCGATGAAACGCGCTACGTGCTCAACGGTCTCCTGTTTAGTTTGAAGGAGAACAAGCTCACACTCGTGGCGACGGATGGACGGCGGTTGGCAATGGCCGATATCGAATTGGAAATTCCGCGCAGCCAGGAGGCGGACATCATTGTTCCGACCAAGGCCGTCACCGAACTGCAACGGCTACTGACCGATGATGGCGACGTGAAGGTCAGCGTGTCCAGCGGTCAGATTGCTTTCGATTTAAACAAGACGCTGCTCGTCTCGAAGTTAATTGAAGGCAATTATCCGAATTACAAGCAGGTTATTCCAGGGGAAGCCAAGGAGCGCGTGACCCTCGAGCGCGAGACGTTTCTCAATTCACTGCGCCGCGTGTCGCTTTTGGCGAGCGAGAAATCGAACTCGATCAAGCTCAACTTCGCCAAGAACAACATCGACATCACCGCGAACACTCCGGAAATCGGCGAAGCCAAAGAATCGCTGCCGGTGCAATACAAAGGCCGCGATTTTTCGATCGCGTTCAATCCGGAATTCTTGATGGCGCCACTGCGTAACTTGACCGAGGACGAGGTTTTTCTCGATCTCATCGACGAAATGAGCCCCGGCGTTTTGAAAATCCAGACGCCGTTTCTCTATGTGTTGATGCCGATGCGCATCAGTTCGTGATCGAACGCCGTCCGGACGAGATCGACATCGAGGCGTTTTAGATCCCTGTGTGGCGCGTGGATCACGCGCGCGTTGTCGTTGAGGGGCGCCCAAACCGCCGGATCGGTGGGACCGAATAGCAAAATGCAATTTGCACCTGCGGCTGCAGCCAAATGAGAGATGCCGGAGTCGTGCCCGACAAAGATCATCTTCTCAAGCACTGCCGCCAGATCAGGTAACGACAGATTTTTCACGAAACGAACTCGCGGATTTTGCCAGATCGATTCGAGCTGCCGCGTTTGATGTTCGTCAGCTTCACCGGAAACGATCGCGAGCGAGCCAGCGAAATCTTTGAGGAAGTGGTTTCCAAGGTCAATCCAGCTTTGTAGGGGCCAGTTCTTCTCGTCGCTGCCGCTTCCGGGATGAAACGCAACAATCGGAGCCGCCAATCCGGCGACAAATTCCAGAGCACGATGTCGATCTTCGCTGGAAGGATAAAGTCTCGGTGCAAAGTCGGAAATTGGCAGACCGAGCTCTTCGACTGGCTGCGCTAGTTGGAGAGCGGCGTGGGAGCTATTCGCGATCTTGGCTGGTCCCCACATAATTTTTCGGGCGCCGCTGCGTCGCAAATTGTCTTCGAAAATTGAATCGGGATCGTAGAGATAACTCATTACCAGATCGAAGGCGGCGAAATATTTCGCGAGTTCTGGCGGCAGATTTGTATCTTTGGCAAAGAATCGCGAAAGCCGCGCTGATTCAAGCGAGCGGACTCGTTGCGCGTAAAACCGATTCTCAGCCAGCGCCGCGATGTGTTTGTAGCCGAGAATTTCAAGGTGCGCGTTTGGATAAGCGTCGCGCAATGCTTTCAGCGCAGGGAGAGTGAGAATGAAATCGCCGATTGCGCCGCCGCGAATGAGAAGAAGCCGCCTCAACTCGCGAGATTAGTATTGGGTAAAGGCGCAGGCGAGAATCGTCAGACCGTAAGCTGCCCCGATACCGTGAATTGTGCGCCAGCGGGTGCTGCTGTGCGCGCTCCAATTTATCTGGTCGCGCAACAAGTATGGCATCGTCACCCAAAAAAGACCCGCGACGATCAGCAAGTAGGCAAGCACCGTCAGGAACAAGCGGCTGGTTTCGTAACGGAAGAATGCGGCCTCTAACAGCGGTTCGGCGGCAAGCAAGCAAAGTATACCGAGCGCGCGAACCGCGAGAAATTCTGCGACGAAGCGGAGCACGAGCACATAACCAATCGGGAGCACGACCATCAACGGACGGCGAAAGCTGGAGAACTCGCCCATCTCCATTGTGGCCAGCAACCAGAACGACCAGACCAACGTCAAAGTCAGAAGCACAACGCCGGCAATGCCCGAGCGCGGAAAGCGTTTCAGCCAATTTTGGACCGATCCCGGTTTGACCAATCCCGGCACGCTCAGAAGGATCAAAACGATCCCCGTAATGAAACCGCCGG
>Ga0209267_1000391_pt1 | contig 31893 bp, 30 predicted proteins | sample GraSoiAngelo_137_FD_185894 | JGI IMG/M metagenome (GOLD analysis project Ga0209267, IMG submission 185894) | Grasslands soil microbial communities from the Angelo Coastal Reserve, California, USA - 14_0929_09_30cm (SPAdes) (version 2) | ecosystem: Environmental > Terrestrial > Soil > Grasslands ... | reverse complement strand
CCACAGTGAGTTCGGGTCTGATGTTGATGTAAATGCCATCCGAGCCACCGCCCAACTTGGTGTCGTGGAATAGCGAATAGAGCATCTGCGCGAAAGCGAGCGTCACCATGATGAAGTATACTCCCCCCGTGCGGACAACTAGAAAGCCGATGACCAAAGCGGCAGCCGCGGCGGCGACGATCGCGACAGGGAGCGTGAGCCAGAGGCTCGCGGCCTCATACTTGGGCGTGATCAGCGCCAGCATATAAGCCGCGAGCCCGAAGTAGGCGGCGTGTCCCAGGCTCACCAGGCCGGTATGGCCGACGAGGAGATCGAGGCTCATGGCAAAGATCGCCATGATCATGATTTTCGCGCCGAGTTGAATATAGAAGGTTGATCCGATCAGCGGAAAGGCGGCGAGCAGCAAGGCGCCCAGTAACAGCACGGCGCGGGTAAAATGTGTGTTCGCCACTTGAAGGTTACGTCTTGTTGACGAGCCCTTGGGGCCGCCACAAGAGAATGATAGCCATCAAAAAATAAACCGCCATTGCGGAAAACTCCGGAGCGAGCACTTTGCCGAGGGTGTCGGCGAGTCCGATGGCAAGCGAGGCGATCATTGCGCCGTTGATTGAGCCGATGCCGCCGATGACCACGACCACGAAGCAGATGATCAGGATCTGGTTACCCATGCCGGGAAACACGGAAGATGTCGGCGCGGCGATCATGCCGGCAAACGCAGCGAGCGCCGTTCCGAACGCGAATACGAGAGCGAACAGCAAAGGAATGTTGACGCCGAGCGAAGCCGCCATTTCACGATTGCTGCTGCCGGCGCGGATCATCATGCCAAGACGGGTCTTTTGAATTACGAGATACAGCGCGCCCGCGAGCAGCAAGCAAACAAAAGTAATGAACAGTCGGTACACCGGATAGGACAGCGTGTCAGTGAGGCGCACCGAGTAGCTGAGCACGGCGGGCACCGCCACGCCGTGCACATCGTCGCCGAAGAGGATGCTTCTGAGCTCCTCGAAGATCAGAATCAGGCCGAAGGTGAGCAGCACCTGGTAAAGGTGGTCGCGCTTGTACAAACGGCTGAACAGCGTAACCTCCAGCAACACGCCGATAACGAGCGCGGTGCCGACGCCGAGCGGGAGGGCGAGCCAAAAGCTGCCCGTAATGCCGGCGAGCCAGTAAGCGAGATAGGCGCCGACCATGTAAAAACTGCCGTGCGCAAGATTGATCACGCCCATGATGCCGAAAATAAGCGTCAAACCGCTCGCCAGCAGGAACAACAGCAGGCCGTACTGAACGCCGTTCAGGAGTTGGATCAGGTAAAACATTTGGAATGAGGGTTCAAGCAGTTCAAAATGTTCAAGACGTTCAAGCCGTCGAATACAGCTCGCCCGTTTCAGGGCTGCAAGCCGGGCAGTGTACTGAACTTTATCGAGTCGCTACATCTTGCAGCCGCGCGCTGGATCGGCAAGTGCCTTGTGCGCTACTCCGATCACTTTATTCTCGCGGCCGACCACTTTGCGCAGGTAAATGTCCTGGATCGGATTGTGAGCCTTGGACATAGTCCAGGTGCCCCGCGGGCTGTCGATTTTGGCCTTTTCCATCGCCGCGATCATTTCTTTTTTCTTGGTGATGTCGCCCTTGGCGGCGTTGACTCCTACGGCGAGCAGCAGAGCTGCGTCGTAACCCTGTACCGCGTAGACGTCGGGATCGCTCTTGTAGGCCTTAGAATAGGCGCTGCGAAAGTCGCGGTCGCGTTTTGTGTCGAGGCCATCGCCGTAATGCAGCGTGGTCTCGATTCCCTGCGCGGCGTCGTCCACTGCGTCCAAGACGCCGTCGGTGAGAAAGCCTGAGCCGAACAGCGGGATCTGTTTCCTGAGCCCCGCTGCGGCGTAGTCCTTGATGAACTTCGCCGCGCCGCCGCCGGCAAAAAACACGAATACCGCGTCGGGCTTGATCGAGGCGATCTCGGTGAGTAACGCTTGGAACTCGACATTGGGAAAGGGGACCCATAGCCCTCGAACCGACTTGCCGCCGGCCTTGATAAACCCTTCGCTGAAGCCGGCGGTCGCCTCTTCGCCGGCGCCGTACTTCCAGGCGAGGGTCACCACGTTCTTAACGCCGCGGTCCGCCAGAACTTTGCCCATCGGATAGGACGGCTGCCAATTCGAAAAAGAGGTCCGAAAAATATTCGGGGCGCAGAGCGCGCCGGTGGCGGCATCTAACCCAGCGTTGGGAATAATCATGAGTGTCCCGGCTTCTTTGGCGATCTTCACCATGCCCATCTGCACGCCGCTGTGCACCGTGCCAACCAGCACGTCGACCCTGTCGCGCTGCACCAGCTTGTTGGTATTCTCCGGCGCTTTGGCTGGCTCCGATTCGTCGTCGACCGTGAAATACTCGATCTCGCGTCCGGCGAGCTTGCCGCCGCGCTCGGCTACGGCGAGCTTAAAGCCGTTGGTGATGGCGACGCCGAGTTGCGCATAGGTTCCCGTATAAGGCAGCATCAGGCCGATGCGGATCTTTTGCATCTGCGCCAGCGCGAAGCGCGTCGGTAACAATGCGCCCGCCGTGAGCAGGCCGGCCTGTGCCAGGAACTGCCGGCGGTTCAAGTTGCGTCCGAAGCCCATAATCTCCTCCGTGGGTATGTGAAAATTGTCTGCGGCCTGAGTCTCACGCGCCGGTAACTGCGCGCAGCTTGAAGCGCTGGATCTTGCCGGTCGCGGTTTTCGGCAGCTCCGGTACGAATTCGACCCAGCGCGGGTATTTGTACGGCGCCAGCCGGTCTTTGACGTGTTGCTGCAAGGTGGCGGCGAGCTCGGGCGCTTGCTGAACGTCTGGCCGCAGCACGATAAAAGCCTTGGGTTTGATCAGGCCGTTTTCATCGGCGTGACCGACGACCGCGGCTTCGAGCACCGCCTCGTGTGAGGCGAGCGCGGCCTCGACCTCGAATGGCGAGACCCACATGCCGCTCACCTTGAGCATGTCGTCGGCGCGGCCGCAGTAGGTGAAGTAGCCGTCCTCGCTCTCGATGTACTTGTCGCCGCTTTTGGTCCATGGACCGAGAAAGGTGCTGCGGCTTTTCTCGCGGTTGTTCCAATAAAGCGCGGCGCTGGTCGGGCCGGCGACCTGCAACTCGCCGATTTCTCCTTTGGGGACCGGCTGGTTTTCTTCATCGACCAGGCGAATGTCATAGCCGGGAACCGGCTTGCCGGTAGTACCGTAGCGCACTGAACCCGGCTGGTTCGACAAAAAGATATGCAGCATCTCGGTCGAGCCCAGGCCGTCGAGGATCTCCAAGCCCGTGTGTTCGAGCCAGCGGCGGCCGACGTCGGGCGGCAGCGCTTCTCCGGCCGATATGCACCGGCGCAAGTTGAGCTCTTCGCGTTTCGGCAGATCGGGACTTGCGAGCAGCGCGCTGTAGAGAGTTGGCACACCGTAAAAAATCGTCGGGCGATGCTGTCGCAGGACGCGGCACACAGCGGCTGGGATCGGACGCTCGCTCAGCAAGACCGTGGTCGCCCCGACGGAAAGCGGAAAAGTGAGGGCGTTGCCTAGTCCGTAGGCGAAAAACAGCTTGGCCGCGGAGAACACGACATCGCTCTCCTGGATGCCGACAATCGGTTGCGCGTAAAGCTCGGCGGTCCGGATCGGACTCGTTTGCACGTGCACCGTGCCTTTCGGCGTGCCGGTGGAGCCGGAAGAGTAGAGCCAGAAGCAGGGCTCGTCGGAGCGCGTCGGCGCGGCGGTGAAGTCCGATCCCGCTGCGGCGATCAAATCGCCAAGCTGAGGGTAGCCGGATGTGCTGCCACCCGATACCACGATGTGCTTAAGAAAAGGTTGAGCGTCAAAGATCGGCTTGAATGCGGGCAGCAGCGGTTCGGAAACGATCAGAGCTTGGGAGCGGCTGTCACGGAGCATGAAATCGTACTCGCCGCTGGTAAGCGATGTGTTGACGGCGACCGGTACAATACCGGCTTTGATCGCGCCGAGAAACACCGACGGAAAATCGACCGTGTCGGTCAAGCACAGCAGGACACGCGCTTCCAGCGCCAGGCCAAGACCGGTCAAGGCATTGGCGCAGCGATTCACCCGCCGTGCCAGCTCGGCATAGGTGTAGGCTCCATAGTCATCGATGTAAGCGATCTTCTCTGGCCGGACGGCGAGATTGCGTTCGATCAAATCGACTGCGGCATTGTAGGTCTGGAGCGTGCCCGAGCGCGCAGTCAGCGGGGCGGTCGAGTCGGTGGCGACCATACTCTCTCCTCAATTGAAATCGCAGCGATGCCCGCGAGCGGCGTAATTCCGCCGCTGGTTGCGGTGCGACCTGTATTTTTACACTAGGAGCATAGTTACCAGCAAGCGTAAATAATCAAAGCGCAGACTTGCAGATAATCAGCTTGGGATACAAGAGGTGACTTCACTGATTCCTCGCCCGCCACATGTACCAGGTCGGCGTGCCGATGAGCTCTTCTTCGCGCTGAACGACGAAACCGAATCTTTTATAGAACTCCACATTCTCCGGCCGGTCGGTTTCGAGATAGCCGGCGATCCTTTCCTGATCGAGATGTTCGATGTAGCGATTCATCAATGCTGTGCCGACTCCCTTGCCCTGAGTTTTCGGTGAGACGCCGATAGGTCCCAGATGCACGTGGGGTTGGTCAGGATCTAGGTGGCACCATCTTGCGAACCATTTCACGACCCGTGGAATTGCCTCGCCGAGCGGGGTCAGCAGAGTTGCTACCGCCGTCGGAATCTCCTCCGGCGCCGGAAGGCAGTGTGGAGAAGGGTTAAAATGCACGTATCCGCGAACAGCGCCGTCCACCAGCGCGACAAAAGCTTGACCGATGAACATGTGCCGCAGGCCGATCCGGAAAAACAATCGGTTTTGGTCGATACGTTGCGGCCCGAAAGCAGACACGTGGAGCGGGTTGGTCACGAATGCGTCGGCGAGGACTGAAACCGTCGGATCTAATTGCTCCGGAGAATATTTTTCGATTGCAATCGCCATGAAAATTCACCGTGTCTTGTCGTCATCGTTTTGGCATACAAACCGGTTTAAGTCGCCGATAGCCGAGCTATCCGCCACAGATCGTGTTGCGCATGTCCATACTTTTACCCTAATCGCTTCTTTAAGCTACACCCGTGTAACAAAAATCTCGGCTGACAATAAGATAAAGCCGTTTCACCCGTTTATCCCCCGACCCTTGAATATTTATATTCAATGCGGCGATTGTCGTGCCGCTCAAAGGGCTTGTCAAGGTTCAGTGCGGCGCTCTGATGATTTAGCCTCCCTGTTGCTTTATCTTCCCGGCCTGGCTACAAAATAGGAGAGCCCACCCATAACCCTATATAAGGAGCTTTCAATGACACAGAAGTATGTGGACAGTTTCGGCACGCGAAAGACGCTCACCATCGGCGACCAGAGCTACGATATTTTCCGGCTCGATCTCTTGGAAAAGGCCGGCTTCAAGAACGTCTCGCGGCTGCCGGTTTCTTTGAAAGTCCTGTTGGAAAACCTGCTCAGACAGGAAGACAACCATCACGTGAGCACGGGCGACATCGAAGCGCTGGCGAATTGGAATCCCAAAGCAAAGCAGGAAAAGGAAATCGCCTTCATGCCGGCGCGGGTTTTGACGCAGGATCTCACGGGCGTGCCGGCCGTGGTGGATCTCGCGGTCATGCGCGAGGCGATGAAGCGGCTCGGCGGCGATCCGAAAAGGATCAATCCCCTGGCGCCGTGCGATCTCGTGATCGACCACTCGGTGCAGGTGGATCAATTCGGCTCCTCGTTGGCGTTCGAAGCGAACTCCAAGATCGAGTTCGAGCGCAACGTCGAGCGCTACGCGTTTTTACGTTGGGGGCAAAAAGCGTTCAGCAATTTTAGAGTCGTGCCGCCGGACACCGGCATCTGCCATCAGGTCAATCTGGAGTACCTGGGCCAAGTGACGTTCCGGGCCAAACAGAACGGCGCAACTATCGCTTACCCGGACACGGTTGTGGGAATGGATTCCCACACGCCAATGATCAATGGTCTAGGCGTTGTCGGCTGGGGCGTGGGCGGCATCGAGGCCGAGGCGGCACTGCTCGGACAACCGATCATCATGCTCATCCCCGATGTTATCGGGTTCAAGCTGCACGGCAGACTCCGCGCGGGCGCCACTTCCACGGATCTCGTTCTCACGGTCACGCAGATGTTGCGTAAAAAAGGGGTGGTGGAAAAATTCGTCGAGTTCTACGGCTCGGGGCTTTCCAGCCTGAGCGTCGCGGACAGAGCAACCATCGGAAACATGTCGCCGGAATATGGCGCGACCATCGGTTTCTTCCCCGTGGATAACGAGACGCTGAGATATTTGCGGCTTACCGGCCGTGATCCGGAGCTGATCGAGCTGGTAGAAGCCTATACCAAAGAACAGGGGATGTTCCGCACCGACGCGTCGCCCGATCCGGTATTCACCGACGTGTTGGAACTCGACCTCGACACAGTGGAGCCGAGTCTGGCGGGGCCGAAAAGGCCGCAGGATCGGGTGCCGCTTGCAAAGGCGAAGAGCGCTTTCCAAGAAGCGCTGCCGAGCCTGATGAGAAGCGGCGCGCCGGACAAGACTGTCTCCGTGCAACTGAACGGCGACCGCGCCACGCTCGGACATGGCACGGTGGTGATCTCAGCGATTACGAGCTGCACAAATACGTCGAACCCTTCTGTGCTGATCGGCGCCGGCCTGCTGGCGAAGAAAGCGGGAGAAAAGGGACTGAAGGCTAAGCCGTGGGTAAAGACGAGTCTGGCGCCGGGATCGAAGGTCGTGACGAATTATTTAAAGGAGAGCGGTCTTTTGCCCTACCTGGAAGAGCTCGGCTTTTACCTCGTGGGTTACGGCTGTACGACTTGCATCGGCAACAGCGGACCGCTGCCGGAGCCGATTTCCGCCGGCATCCAGGAAGGCGATCTCGTTGCATGCGCGGTCCTCTCCGGCAACCGAAACTTCGAAGGCCGGATTCACCCGCAGGTGCGCGCCAATTATCTCGCTTCGCCGCCGCTCGTCGTCGCTTATGCGTTGGCGGGCCGGATGGACATGGACATCACCACCGAACCCTTGGGCAACGACCAGAAAGGAACCCCTGTCTATTTAAGAGACATCTGGCCGACGCCGGAAGAGGTTCGCGACGAAATCGCCAGGTCGGTGCGATCGGAGATGTTCAAAAAGGAATACGGCGAGGTCTTCGAGGGCGACGAGCGCTGGAAGAAGATGCCGACACCCGAAGGCGAGCTCTTCGCGTGGGATCCAAACTCGACTTACGTGCGCGCGGCGCCCTACTTCGAAGGCATGACCAAAACGCCGTCGCAGCCGAAGGACATCACCGGAGCCCGGGTCCTGGCGGTGTTGAGCGATTCGATCACGACCGATCATATTTCACCTGCCGGCTCCATCGAAAAGAACGGCCCCGCGGCCAAGTATCTGACGGAGCATGGCATCCAGCCGAAAGACTTCAATCAGTACGGCGCGCGGCGCGGCAACCATGAAGTCATGATGCGTGGAACCTTCGCCAACGTGCGTCTCAAGAACCAACTCGCGCCCGGCACGGAAGGCGGCTGGACGGTGCATCTCCCTGAAAAAAAGCAGATGTCCATCTACGACGCGGCGATGCAGTACCAGAAAGAGGGCGTTCCTTTGATCGTGATCGCCGGGAAAGAATACGGTTCAGGATCATCGCGCGACTGGGCGGCGAAAGGACCGAGACTCCTCGGCGTCAAAGCAGCCATCGCAGAGAGCTATGAGCGCATTCATCGAAGCAACCTGATCGGCATGGGCATCGTTCCTTTGCAGTTCAAGCCCGGCGAAAATCTCCAGTCGCTCGGCCTCACGGGATTCGAGAAGTTCGATGTTCGCGGGATCTCTTCTGGGCTCAAGTTGAGACAGAATCTCAGCGTGAGGGCGACAAGTGACGACGGCAAGGTGAAAGAGTTCGCGGTCACCTGCCGCATCGACACGCCAGCCGAGCGGGACTACTACCGCCATGGCGGGATTCTAGAGTACGTGTTGAGACAGTTGCTGCAGAACTAACACGCACGTGGTCACACGGAGAGAAGCGCTGGCGATACTAACTCGTTCTTCGCTGGCGTTTTTCTTCGGGGGAACGCGAGCGTTTGCGGCTAATGGAGAAAGTGCGGACAAAACGGTTATGGCGGAACCCCCATACATCCGGCATTTCACAGCGAACAATCCCGGTTACATGACGCTGCAAGGAACGAATCAATACGTCGTTGGACGGGAGGGCGGGGTGCTCGTGATCGACGTTGCGCTCAGCGCCGATTCGAATCTCGACGGGATCATCGAGCAAGTGGAGGCGATGGGCGCCAAGAAGATTGATAAGATTCTGCTCACGCACATCCACAGCGATCACTGCGGCGGCGCGCTGGCGTTAAGAAAACGGACCGGGGCGAAAATCGGCATTCATCGCTCGCGCGCGGGCTATCTGGGCGGCGAAGACTTCCAGTACGGCGAGGGCGATCGAATCCAGTTTGGCGGCGGCGAACTGCAAGTGCTGCATACGCCCGGTCATGAATCAGGCCACTGCTGTTTTTACGAATCCGGTGATCAGGTGCTTTTCAGCGGTGATCACATCCTCGGTTTCGGAACGTCCGTGATCCGGCCGCCGGACGGCGATATGACAGATTACCTCCGCTCCCTCGAAAAACTGCTCGGATTCAACATCAGCTTGATCTTGCCGGGCCACGGGCCGCTGGTGGGGAAACCGGAAGCAAAGATCAGAGAATATATCGAGCACCGATTGATGCGGCAGAAACAGGTCCTGGACGCCTTGCGTAAAGGACATGAGACCATCGGCGCGATTACGCAAACGATTTACGTAGATGTTTCGGGACCGCTCAAAAATATTGCCGAGTTTTCCGTGCAGGCGCACCTGATCAAGCTGATCAAAGAAGGCCGGGTAAAAAACGAAGCCGGGCGCTACCGCCTTCTCGACGCCAACTGAATCTTCCCTGCGGCGATGTCGAAGGGAATTGCGATTGATTCCCTGTCAGTTTCCAAATCCTTCCAAGTCTCTTGAGCCAGTTCCAAGGAACGAGCCAACGGCAGCCCGTCCAGCAGCAGAACCAGCGGGCCTCTGATCTGCAGGACCATGGACTGCCCTCCGGAAATATCCGCTTGTAAATTGTCATTCCGGTTCGTGGATTCCTGCCAGCCGATACGGTGTGACCTTTCCTGAACGCTTGCGTAGGTGCGAAAGAATTCCCGCGCCTCTTTCTCGGTTTTCCACGCGCTGATCCAAGCCGTCACCAACCTGTCACCTTCCTGATAGGCCGAAAGGGAGTCGCCCTGCCAGCCGGATGCGATCTGTGCGGCCTCGTTTTCGGAGCGGGCGGTGGAGAGCAACAGACGCGTCAGATACTCGCCCAAGGTTTGCTCTACCACTGCACTTTCTTTCATCCGGCGCGCGAGCCCCCAGGGATAGAGACGCAGCGGATTTTCCCGCTGAACATAATATCTTTCTGGATGGAGAATTTGGGACGTAGAGAGAGGAGGGTTGGCAAACAGCGCGTTGACACCGTTCCAGCCCTTGGTCGCATGTGCCCAAGAAACAAATTGGCTGCCTTCGCGATAGGGGAAAACCAACTTCCAGCGGAGGAAATCCGGTAAGCCGGACGCTAACTTTTCCACGGCTGACGCCAAGCGGCCGAGGGTTTCAGCCATTGCCGGCGATACGGCGGGAATTTTGCTGCCGCTCACGCGAGTCAGTGCCACAAGAGTCGCGTCGCCCACGGCCAGCGCCCGAAGCGCGAGCTGGCGATCCTCGAGGGCGATAGACTTGATTCGCTCTTGCCACTGAAAGTGTTGCTCGTCGAGCGCCTGCACGATTCCAAAGATTGCCGGGACCTCCGCTGCAACCCAGGGATTAGTTGCAGAAAACGCCCGCCCGAGGCTCGACGCTTCCGGCCTAACGACGACGCGCGTGCGCTCGGCTTCGTAATATGCGATTCGATCAAGACGGCGATAATCCGCCAGTGCTTTGGCGAAATCGGTGTTTTCGGGTAGTAGGCCGATACGCTTATAGGCCCGGGCGAGTTGCGTAACGACCATCGGGCCATCCATCTCGGTCAACGTTTTGTCCGACGCGCCGGCATCGTCGTTCGACGTCGTCGCCTCAATCGTAATATTCCGCTTTAGCGAGAGTCCTCGAATCTGACCGACACGGTTTTTGAGATCGGTGAAGGAAATCACCGGCGCGGGAGTCGACGGTGTCGGTGTGGAAGAAAAGCAACCACCCAGAAAAGCAAAAAAGGAAATCGCTCCGAAGATCCGCGCGAGAGGGGCAAGATTGACTCGCGAATTCAGATTTGCGTAACGGACGACATTCACCTACTTCTCCATGATGATCACTGGAAATCCTGCTTGAGCCAGCTGGCGCGCCTGCTCTTCGGCAGTCGCGCGATTGGTGAATGTCCCTAGCCGTACCCGATAGTAAGTCACGTCCTTCGCCTCAAGGGGCACGATGGTTACGTCCGCATGGGATTTTGCGAGGCGGTCGCGGAGTTGTTCCGCGTTTTCACGTTGCGAGAAAGAGCCCAGCTGAAGGGTGTAATCGAGAGAGGCGGGGATGGTTTGGATCCTGTACGGGCTTTCGATCACTTCGAGTCGAACCGGGATCGTGCCGGGACCGATCATTCCCAGAGAACGACCGGCGCCATAGGACAAGTCGATAATTCGTCCCTTAGCGAACGGGCCGCGGTCAGTGATCGTGACTTCCGTCGCGTTTCCATTATTCAAATTAGTCACCATGACCCGGCTGCCCAATGGCAACGTTTGGTGCGCGGCGGTGAGATCGTTTTGATCGTAAATGGTTCCACTCGCCGTCGGTTTACCGTGGAAACCCGGACCATACCAGGAGGCGATGCCCGTCTGGATCAAGCGCGGTTCTGGAGGAGACGGCAGCTTGACGATAGACGGCGGAATGGAACAGGCGGTGAGAAAAAGCAAAGGCAGCAGGAAGAACAACCAGCGGCATGAACGCTCGGCGGGAAGATCTCGTGACGATGGGAATGGCTCTGTCATCGATGCAAAAATTATATCGAAATCGATAGAAAGAAAAAAGTCATCTGCCGCTGTGCGTGCTATGATTCCGCCAACACCACCCCGACCTGGATCGCGCCTTCTTCGCGGTCGGGGACTGGCAGGTGTTCGTTGCGCGGAATGAGCGTCCCGAACACGATGTCGGCCAACGGCAGCACGACGTTGAGATTATTAAAGTGTCGTTTGTGGTGCATATGGTGATGAGAGTCCAACCAGCGGAACCAAACCGTCTTTTCCAACCATCGCCCTTTAGGGATATGCATGCAATAGTGGAGGTATTCGTAGAGGGAATAATAGGCAACGATGGCGCTTAAAGCGCCGAAGAGGATGTTCGACCCGAGCAGATACTCGATATACAAAATCGCTGGACTGTGCAGGATGAGAATCATCGGTGCGTTCCACCAGGCAAACCGCACCTTCCGGATGACTTTTGCATCGGAAAGAAAGTACTGCGGCCCGGTCCGAAAGAGACCGTGGTGAACCACAGCATGGGCGCGAAAAGGGTATTGCCACCGTGGTTGGTGCATCAAGTATTTATGCAACGTCCACTCGAAGAAGCTGCCATACAAGAAAGTACAGAAAAAACCTAAAACTTGGCTAAGGGGAAAAGTCATTAATCGTCTCCTGACTGAATGCCACCGGAACGGTTGTAGTTTATTATTCTGGGGACCTAACCCCGAAGAAGAGCATGATGGCGAGATTTAAACCGATGAAACCGGGTTCGGATTAGCTTCTTTGGGTAGGGGAGATCTGGTTAGTCAAGCCCCTTGCTTCCTATCTCAGATGTCTCACATGTTAACGCACTGTACGTACTTTTTCGACGAACGTCAAACTATAAATCGTTGTCTTTGGTCATTGGCTGTTTCGCCGGTTTACCCGGACAGGGGATTGTGCTAGCTTACAGGCAATAATTTTAAGGGAGTTGTCATTCGTTATGTCGGGTCACTCAAAGTGGAGTTCGATCAAACACAAGAAAGCCGCGAAAGACGCCAAAAGGGGAAAGCTCTTCACCAAACTCATCAAGGAAATTAGCGTTGCGGCGCGGATGGGTGGAGGAGACATCAATGCCAATCCGCGGCTTCGAACCGCCGTTGCGACTGCCAAGGCCCAGAGTATGCCCAACGACAACATCGAAAGGGCGATCAAGAAGGGAACGGGCGAACTCGAGGGCGTCTCTTACGAGGAGATCCAATACGAGGGCTATGGGCCGGGTGGGGCGGCGATTCTTGCTCAGGTCCTTACGGACAATAAGAATCGCACCGTTTCTGAAATTCGCCGGCTGTTCACCAAACATGGGGGCAATTTGGGGGAAACCGGTTGTGTCTCCTGGATGTTTGACAAACGCGGGCTGATTACAGTCGAAAAGTCACAGATCGATGAAGACCGGCTCGTCGGGCTTGTGCTCGACGCGGGCGGAGAAGATGTCAAAGAGGAAGGAGACATTTTCGAGATCGTAACACAGCCTGAGGATTTCGAGAAAGTCAAAGAAAAGCTGGAACAGGGAAAAGTGCCGCTTGCGAGTGCTCAGATTACAATGGTTCCTAAGAATACCGTGAATGTGGATGCGAAGCATGTCGAACAGATCCTCAAGTTGACCGAAGAGCTCGAGGACCACGACGATGTGCAGAGTGTCTCCGCCAACTTTAATATCCCGGATGAATTGATCGAAAAGGCCAGCTGATGACCGCGGCCTCGCAGCGGCGTACGAGTCGTGCATCAACCCTTCCTGTGAAAATAATTGGCATCGACCCGGGAACGATGGTGACAGGGTGGGGCGTGGTTGAAGCCGTCGGAAGTTCCCTTTCTCATGTCGCCCATGGCACCATCGCCACGGCCGGGGCGAAGGGCCAGGGCGAGCGGTTGAGCCGCATTTACCATGGTATCCAGCAGGTCATACAATCTCATCGCCCCGACGGTGTCAGTCTTGAGCGTGTGTTTTTCGCCCGCAACGCGCAAAGCGCGCTCAAGCTGGGACAGGCCCGCGGGGTGGCGCTTCTCGCCGCCGCGCACAGCGGAATGGCGGTCCACGAATACGCGGCAACTGAAATCAAAGTCGCCGTCGTCGGGTACGGTCAGGCAACGAAGGATCAAGTTCAGAGTATGGTTGCTGCTCTCCTAAAACTTTCGGGGGAAATGGCGCTTGACGCCTCCGACGCGCTGGCGGCTGCGATTTGTCATCTACACCGGCAGTGCTTTCAATCTCTAATTCTCGGAGCCGCACCGGATTGCAGGCCCGCTCTGCGCGAGCGCAGATCACCATCGGCTTCGTTAAAAAAATTCGTTGGGCGGGTGTAGCAATCCCATCCGGTAACACACTCATGGCTGATCGTGATTGCGCAAATTAGAGGGACTCTAGCGCATAAAGCGCCGGGTGAGGTTATCGTCGATGTGGGTGGAGTGGGCTACGATGTATTGATCCCGCTGACTGTCTTCTATGGTTTGCCCGAAATTGGTGCGCCGGTCAGTCTTTATATTCACACGCATCTGCGGGAAGACGCATTACAGCTTTTCGGTTTTCAGGAGCCACAAGACAAGCAGGTATTCCTGTTGTTAAACAGCGTTGCCGGCATCGGACCGAAATTGGCGGTCAACATTCTCTCAGGAATTCCGGCGGCGGAGCTAACGCAAGCGATCAAGGCGGGGGATCAGCTTAGACTCGTTTCCATTCCAGGGGTTGGAAGAAAGCTCGCCGAGAGAATGATTGTCGAACTGAGAGACAAATTGACGACGCTTCAACCTGCCGAGACGGCCGCGCCGAGTCAAGCATCCCACCTCATGCTGGATGCTGTTTCGGCTTTGGTGAATCTCGGGTACCGGCAGGCCGAGGTTGAGAAAAACGTCCGTGATACGATTCGGGCCGGGAAGCAAAGTCTGGAAGACGTGATTAAGGAAGTGCTGCGCCGGGTGAGTCGTCAAGGTTGAACATGGTCAATCGACCGGACAAGAAAGAAGCGGTGATGGATGCGCGGTCCGTTTCTCCCAAGAGTGCGGATGACGACCTGAACTATGAGATCAATCTTAGGCCACGAGGCTTCGACGAATATATCGGCCAAGAACAGGTGAAAGAAAACCTCAGGGTGGCGATCGCCGCGGCTCGTGGCCGCAGCGACGTGCTGGACCATCTCTTGTTTCATGGTCCGCCGGGATTGGGTAAGACATCTCTCGCTTACATTATTGCCCGCGAGATGGGCGTAAATATCAAGGCGACTTCCGGGCCGATCGTCGAAAGGCCTGGTGATCTTGCCGGACTACTCACCAACCTCGAAGAAGGAGACGTACTTTTCATCGATGAGATCCACCGACTGAATCACGTCGTGGAAGAATTGCTCTATCCGGCGATGGAGGACTATCAGATCGATATCATGATCGACCAAGGGCCCAAGGCCCGGTCCATGAAGTTACCTCTGAAGCCGTTTACATTGATTGGCGCGACCACCCGATCGGGGCTGCTTACATCGCCTCTGCGCGATCGGTTCGGGCTGATCTTCCGACTGGATTTTTATTCGCCCGACGCGTTGACGCGAATCTTGAAGCGATCCGCTTCAATTCTCGGCGTCGCCGGCGAGGATGATGGAATTGCGGAAATAGCGTGTCGCTCTCGGGGAACACCGCGGATTGCGAACCGTCTTCTCCGTCGGGTCCGGGATTATGCCCAAGTTAAGGCGGGCGGGAGAATTACCAAGCCCGTCACCGAGGAAGCGCTGCGTATGTTAGAAGTGGATCCCATCGGGCTCGACAAGATGGATACCATGCTACTTCTTACAATGATCGACAAGTTTTCAGGCGGACCGGTCGGGGTTGAGACGCTGGCGGCCGCCATCGGCGAGGAAAAGGACACCATTGAGGACGTCTATGAACCGTTCTTGATTCAGGCGGGTTTTCTGCAGCGCACCTCGAGAGGGCGCTTGGCGACGGCTTTGGCTTATGAGCATTTTGGGCGAACTCCGGGCTCGCCCAAAGGAAACGGCCCAAAAGGTCAGCCGACGCTTTTCTGAATAGCGCGGACTTCGACCGGTGATCGCAAATCTAAACCATGACTGGATTTGGAAGGGCTTTGATCTATTTAGGCCTGGTATTGGTGGCGCTGGGCTTGATCTTTTCATTCGGCGGAAAGATCCCTTGGCTGGGCCATTTGCCGGGCGATATCTACATTCAACGAGAGCGATTTACTTTCTATTTCCCGCTGACCACGTGCATCCTTATAAGCGTTATTATTAGCCTTGTCCTTTACCTCTTCAGAAGGTAAACTTTTGGTGTTTTGACCTCTGAGTAGAGGCTTTTAACGATGGAACTCGCAACCACCGCCAAGTCGATTGAGGAGAGCCTGAAGCTGGAAGAGGCCAAGCGCCGCAAGCGTGAAGCCCTCGTGATCCTCATCACCACGTTGATGGTGATCGTATTCGCCTTCTTCGAGGTGCAACTGCCCGACGTTTCCCCTGAGTATTCCCTGAGCGGCAATATCGCTTTCTTTCTCCTCATCAACATCAACATCATTCTGCTCGTTCTGCTGGTTTTTCTCGTGGTCCGAAACCTCGTGAAACTCGTCTTCGAGCGCAAAAGGAGGATTCTCGGTTCCCGACTGCGCGTTCGTTTGGTTTTGGCGTTCGTGGGGTTGTCCCTGGTCCCGAGCTTACTGCTGTTTGTAATCGCCGGTGGATTCGTCACCCGCTCGTTTGAACGCTGGTTCGACCTTCAAGTCGAAAATTCGCTGCAAGGCTCATTGGAAATCGGGCAAACGTACTACCAGAACTCGGCCAACAATGCGCTGTTTTACGCGCGGCAATTGAGCCAGCGCATTTCGCAAGAGAGACTTTTTGACGCGCAGCGACTCGGCGAGCTTAAAGAGTTCGTCCAGAGTAAACAGCGAGAGTACAATCTCGGAACGGTGGAGTTGTTTTCTCCTGACCGGCGCTTGGTCGTGGTGGCCTTCAACGACCAAGTGCCGACCGGAGTCACCATCAAAGCTGAATCGGAATTTCTCAATCGGGCGCTGCGGGGATTGGAAGTGACCCGAACGCAAGAGTTCGGCGAAAGTGACGTCATTCGAGGCGGGGTGCCCCTCTATAGCGCCGATCGACGGATTATCGGCGTGGTCGTCGTCGATTACTTCGTGCCGAAGAGTATTACCAAACGGGCGCTGGAAATCTCGCGCTCCTACGAACAGTACAAGCATCTGGCTTTTCTTAAGACGCCGGTCAAAAACAGTTACATCCTGACCTTGCTGCTCATCACTCTCGTTATCATCTTTGCCGCGACCTGGTTCGGTCTCTATCTCGCCAAGGGCATTACGGTGCCCATTCAGAAGTTGGCGGAAGGAACCCATGAGGTGGCTCATGGGAACTGGGACTACAAGATCGAATCGGGAGGGGATGATGAAATCGGGACGCTCGTGGATTCGTTTAACCAAATGACGGGCGATTTGAAACAGATCACGGCCGAACTCGAACGCAGAGGCAAATTCGTTGAGACGCTCCTTGCCAACGTCGCGGCGGGCGTGATTTCGGTGAATCCCGCGGGACAAATCACCACGTGGAATATGGCTGCCGAGCGGATGTTGGGATTGAGCGCAGCGGGAGCGCTGGGAAGGAATTACGAAGAGGTTTTCGAGTCGGAATCACTTCACGTCATGCGCGAAATTGTCGAAAGCGTGGAGGACCGCGGCAGCGTCGAACGCGAGATAAAGATTCCGCTGTCGGAGCAGCATCTCACCGCGATGGTAAGCGCAGCCTCCTTGCGCGATGACGAGGGGCGCACCGTGGGTGTGATGGTTTTTCTCGAAGATATTACTCAGATTCAAAAGGTCCAAAGGATGGAAGCCTGGCGGGAAGTGGCACGGCGAATTGCCCATGAAATCAAGAACCCGCTGACGCCGATACAGCTCTCCGCCGAGCGGCTGCGGAAGCGCTACGCCCCAATGCTCGAAGGCAACGGCGCGATTCTGGACAAATGCACGTCCACGATTATCCAGCAGGTGGAGGAATTAAAGAATTTAGTCAACGAATTTTCTCAGTTCGCACGGCTGCCGTCGGCGCAACTCGCGACCAGCGATCTCAATGAAATCGTTCAGGAGGCGCTGTTCCTGTTTAAGGAGGGCCACAGGGAGGTCCATTTCCATTTTCGCCGGGGTGTGATTCCGCCGGTGGAGCTGGATCGAGAGCAGATCAAGCGGGTCTTGATCAATCTGTTAGACAACGCTGTCGCCGCCGTAGCGGAAAAGGGTGAAATTCGACTCGCCACGAGCTATGATCGCTCGCGGGCGGTCGTCTGTCTGGAAGTCTCGGATGACGGATGCGGTTTGGCGCCCGATATAAAATCAAAAATCTTCGAGCCTTATTTTTCGACGAAAGAGAACGGGACGGGTTTGGGGCTCACGATTGTGAGCCAAATCGTCGAGGATCATCGTGGCTATGTTCGCGTGCGACCGAACGAGCCGCGGGGCACTCGGTTCACGATCGAGTTGCCGGTGCATGAGCCGGTCGCCGCTGCGGACATCAAGAGGCAAATCATGCACTCTTAACTTGGAGGAACATTGAAAGTGCAGGCAAAAACGATCTTGGTCGTGGACGACGAAGATGGAGTGAGGGAATCGCTACGTGAAGTTTTAAGCGACGAGGGCTATCGCGTGTTGGATACCGCGGATGGCACTCGTGCATTGGAACTGATCAGACAAGAAAAACCGAGCCTCGTCCTCCTTGATATCTGGATGCCTCACATCGACGGCATCGGACTGCTCAAGGAAATCAAGAGCCAGGAACCGCAAACTAACGTCGTGATGGTTTCTGGGCATGGCAATATTCACACCGCGGTGACTGCCACGAAGTTCGGCGCATTTGACTTCATTGAAAAGCCGGTATCACTGGATGGCTTGCTCTTGACCGTCCAGCGGGCTCTCGGCGAGTTGTCGGTTCCCCAAGCCAAAAAAGTGAATGGCAACGGATCCAAGCGACGAAAAACCGCAAGGACGGGCGCGGCCGCGGCGAAAAACGGCGCGGCTGGGCAGCCGATCAGACAAAAGACTCTGAAAAAGAGCGTGGTCATTTCGGGGCAGGGGCTCCACTCCGGGATCAAGACAGGGCTGATCCTGCATCCGCTTCCTCCGAACAGCGGGATTTTGTTCACCGGAATTTCCGGCGACGTCACGATTCCGGCCCACCTGGATTATGTGGGATCGACGGGTTACGCCACCTCGCTTCGGACCAGAGGATTCGCGGTCGGCACCGTCGAGCATTTTTTGGCCGTATTGCACAGCTACGGGATCACAAATTTGCTGGTGAAAATCCAGGGAGAAATTCCAATTCTGGATGGTTCCGCCGTGGAGTTTTGTCATTTGATCGAAGAAGCCGGTGTCCACGAAGAGGAACAGGAGTGGGCGGAAATCGTTGTGGATCGGCCGTATCGAGTAGGAATCGAGGCGGGAGAATTCATCAGCATCGAACCCGCCGAACGCTTTTCGGTCCGCTATGTTCTGAAGTACCCGAAGCCGGTCGGCCTGCAAGAGCACAGCTACTTTTTCAAAGGCCCGGATTTTTTCAAAGCTGAAATCGCGCCGGCAAGGACCTTCGGGTTTCTTAAGGATATTGAAAAGCTACAGAGCATGGGCCTCGTCAGCGGTGGGAAAGTCAATAACTGCATCTTGATCGACGATAAAAAAATCATCAACACGGATTTGCGCTTCCCGGATGAGCTTGCGCGCCACAAAATCTTGGACATCTTAGGAGACTTCTATCTGCTCGGGAAACCGATACGTGGGGCCGTCACGGCCCATATGACGGGCCATTCCGACAATATTGCGTTGTTGCGCGAGCTGCGCAGCGGCATGAATTTATGACCGTGGTCAGTCGGCACCGAAAGATGGGCCGGTTGGGTTGGTAATTGGCCGTATGGTATCGTCTTCAAGCTTTCCCCGTCTCTTTACCGTCAACGAAGCCAATGCTTTGCTTCCCTCGGTGCGCCCGTTGATCGACAAAATTCTGGAAAATATCCGTCGACTAAAAAGCAAAAGTGAAACTGTGATTCGAAACGAACGGCTCGATCCGGAGGCGCCGAACCTCATGGACCGACTGCGTGAAGATGAAGAAATTGCCCGGCTGTTGGAACAGGTCAAAGGCTGGGTGGAAGAAATCCACAGCTATGGCTGCATATGCAAGGGGATCGAACAAGGACTGATCGATTTCCCTTGCGTGCTCGGGGCGGAGGTCGTGTTCCTCTGTTGGCAGCTTGGTGAAACCAGCGTCGGCCACTGGCACCGCATCGAGGATGGCTTTGCCGGCCGGCGAGCGCTGCTCGACGGCGAGGAAACCGATCCTGACGGCAATACTTCTTATCACTAAATTCCAGCCTGGCAACCGTTAGGTGTTCTCTTGCCCCGTTTGAGCCACGATAGCGGCCGCACAGCGGTTTGATTCTAAAGAAGTCATCATGAATTCTAAAATGAGTCGGCCGGATGCCTCATTATCGTTGCGAATCAAAGAAGAGGCTCAGCGACTCGGCTTTGAATTGGTTGGTATTTCTCCCGTCAAACCCCCGCCTCATGAAAACTCCTTCGCGGAATGGCTGCGTAAGGGGTTGGCAGGCGAGTTGGCGTACATGCGACGAACCGAGGAGCTGCGGCGAGATCCACAGAAACTCGTCCCTTGGGCGGTTTCCCTAGTCTCGGTCGGCATGAATTATTTTACGCCCTTTCCGCGGTCAGTGATGCCGGGTGAACCCAAGGGTTGGATTTCCCGCTATGCTTGGGGCGATGACTATCACGATTTAATGCGTCGTCGTTTGGAATCACTCTTGACAACCATTCGCGATCTATGCCACGGGCCTGTTGAAGGAAAGGCTTTCGTCGATTCGGGTCCCGTGTTGGAAAGGGATTATGCCGGAGTTGCGGGAGTAGGCTGGATCGGGAAGAACACTCATCTTATTTCGCCGAAAAAAGGCTCGTGGTTTTTTCTTGGGGAATTGTTTTTGAGTATCCCGCTGGCTTATGACCGCCCGATTCGGGATCGATGCGGAAAGTGTGATTTGTGTCTCAAGGCCTGTCCCACGGGAGCATTCGTAGGACCTTATGTCTTGGACGCTCGCCGCTGCATTTCTTACTTGACCATTGAACTCAAGGGTTGGATTCCCCGTCATCTTCGACCCCTGATGGGCGATCATATTTTTGGTTGCGATATCTGCCAGGAGGTTTGTCCCTATAACGTGAAGGCAAAGCCGACATCCGAAACCGGCTACCGACCGAGACCGGGCCTTCATGCTCCTGATTTGATTCCGCTCTTGTCACTGAGCCGCGAGGAGTTCCGCAAGCGCTTTCATGGAAGTCCGATTATGCGAGCCAAGCGCCGCGGATTTTTGCGCAATGTTGCCGTTGCCCTCGGTAACATTCGCAGTTTCGAAGCGGTGCCGGCTTTGATTCGCGCTTTGGGCGATGAGGAACCGCTGGTGCGGGGCCATGCGGCGTGGGCTTTGGGCCGGATCGGTTCGCGTCAGGCAACGGGCGCGTTAAGAGGGCGGCTGCAGGTCGAGGACGATTCTGAGGTGCGAATGGAACTGGAAAACGCAGCGGCCGAGGCAGCGGCGGGTGAGGCGGGAGAGAAACTGGAATAGGCGGAACGGCGTCTTCACGCCATGTCCGGAATCGTATTAAACAGACCACGCCCATCTAGTCGGTGTCTGGGTATATGACACGATAAGAAGTGAGATGGCTCAAGCGCGCCGCAGGTTGCTTATCCGTTTCTATTTCTAATTCTTTTTCGCGACCTTCTCAATGCGAGTGCTGGGAGCAGAGCGAGTATGCGCCTTGACAAGGCAAACTGAAGTATGGTTTAAGTTTTCAAAAATTATGTTGCAAACCCTAGGTCGTAGGGGAAAGAAGGAGGGAAAGGGATGACGAAGTCAGCCAACTACGCGATTGGGTCAATCATAACAGTTCTACTGGCCGTCTGGGCGATAGCCTGCAGTTCAGTTGAAGAACAGCCCGAACCGGCTGCACCGGCAGTCGCTCAACAACCGGCGCCAGCGAAACAGGACGAGGTAAAGAAAGAAGAACCCAGAAAACAAGACTCGACCAAGCCGGAGACAAAGGCGGTTTCCAAGAAAGCTGTTGAAGTAGAAGGCGTGATCAGCGGGGTGGGACAGCGAACGATCACCTTCCAAGTTGAACGAAAAGGTAAAGTGCGCGAAGAGGTCGTAGGTGTTGACGATAAGACTAACATTGAAAAGGGCGGCAACAAGGTAAAATTGAGAGATCTCCAGGAGACCGATCAAGCCTTGATCAATTACGAGCCTGAGGCTTATACACCGGCGCTGGGGATAAAAGTCATCGGTAAAGGCAAAATCCAAAAAGTCGGAGGTGACGACTAGGAGCGGTAGCGATCGGATCGGTCTCCGCCGATTACTTCCAGTTCGAAAGACTGCTCATCTCTCAGAATTCTAAACGAGATCCGTTCTCCCGGGCGCTTTTTCCACATCTCCTGATAAAGCTCCGGTCGAGAGCGGATCTCTTTTTTTTCCACACTGATAATGATGTCCCCCTCCTTGAGACCAAACCTTGCAGCCGGACTGCCCGGCACGACGCCTCCGACCACGACATGCCCAGCCATGGGTTGGGGATAAAATCCCAACCACGGACGTCGAGGACGGCTGCGCACCTGTCCATACTGTTTCAACTCCTGTTCGTAAATTCGGTAGTAGTCGATCGGGATGGCGAGTGAGAACTTGCCGACCTCATTCAAATTAAGCGACACCACGCCAAGCAATTCTCCCCTGAAATTTGCCAGCGTGCCACCGCCGAACCCTGGATTGAACGTGGTGACGCGAATGGTTTTTTCCAGCATATATTCCCAATGGCCATCATAACACTCCGTGGAGCTCACATATCCGCCGCTCACGCGCCGGTCGGTCTGTCCACTGCTGGCGATCATGATCACCGGTTGACCCAATGCCAGTGAGTCAGAGGGCGCAAGCTTAAGGAAAGGCAAATCTCGAGCCGAAACTTTGACGAGCGCAAGGCCGGTTTCTTGGTCCTGCGCAGCCAGGTGTCCTGGGTATTGGGCGCCGTCCGGGAGAGTCACCGTGATGGACGTTGCTCCCACCGTGACGTAGTGAACGGTCAAGATGGTGCCGTCGGGATCGATGATCGTACCGGAGCCCACGCGCTCCGATCCCAAATTGCGAGCCGAGGGATGGCCGTCAGGCACGATGACGTGGAGGTCTACCGTCGCGGGAAGAATTGAATGAATTAAGCCGATGTGGCCGTTCAAAGCTCTGCTCCTTGAGTGAATTGGGAGATCGTTCGCCCGAGCTTTTGAACGGTCCCGGATGAATATCTCTTGCCTTGCCAGCTATCGCGCTCTTCGAGCTCCTTAACAATGGCGTTATGTACGCCGATTTTATTGACGGACCAATCGGGAGCGATCGTTATCGCTCGATAGGTCTCGCCGGTGAGACGGTGCACGATCACTTCCGGGTTTAAGAGTTCGAGGAAATCTACCACCAGGGAAACGTATTCGGCTTGGCTGAAAAGCGTGAAATGGCCCCCGCTATAAAACTTTGCAAGAACCGTGTTCTTAATGACGTGGAGATTGTGAAGCTTTACACCATCGATATCAAGGTTATTGAGCAGCGCCGGAGCCTGCAGCATATCGTCGCGAGTTTCCCCGGGGAAACCCAGTATGAGGTGCGTACAAACGCGGAGGTTGCGACGTTTGGAGCGTTCAACCGCGTCGATGAATTCCTGCACACCGTGGCCGCGATTGACCCATCGAAGCGTCCGTTCATGGATCGATTCCAATCCGAGTTCGAGCCAAACGTACGTGTGATGTGAGATATCGGCGATGAGGTCGAGGACGTCGTCGGGAACACAGTCCGGGCGCGTCGCAATGGAAAGGCCGACCACCTCGGGAAATTCCAACGCTTCACGATAGAGTTTCTCCAATTTCGACACCGAATCGTACGTGTTCGTGTAGCTTTGGAAATAGGCGATAAATTGCTCCGCCTTGTGCCGCCTGCGGATGGCCGCTGCGCCTTGTCGGAGCTGCTCGGTTACGGAAGTGCGCGGGCGATAATCCTGGGGTGTGTGACTGGCGTTGTTGCAGTACGCGCAGCCGCCCACCGCAACTCTGCCGTCTCGATTCGGGCAGGTAAAGTCCATCCGCAGTCCGATTTTATAAACCCGTGCGGCAAAAGTATCTTTCAGCACGCGGTTGTAAGAGTTGAAGCGCTTACCGTGCCAACGATTCTGTAAGTCGATAGGAAAATTCATGATGCGGATAAAAAAGAGTTAACAAAAAGCTTCCAAACACTCAAGGGAATATTTTTACGGTGAAAACTGGGAGCGAGAGGGTGATTCAGCTGTCGCCGCCGGCACCCGGTCTGCCACAAAGAGCGTGGAAGTGGCTAAAAAATCACAAGCTTTTTGAAGTCGCAGAATCGCCTCTCGGCTTGACAACAGGGAGAATTTGACTATATTCATACTCTACTAAACAACCTCGCTCTTGCGTCGATGAAAATCCCCGTTGATGATATTCCTCAATCTCCCAAAGAGATACGTTTCTCCGAAAGAATTGAGGATTTAAACGAGGCTTTTGTCAAGGGCAATGTTCGCGACTTTCGCTTTCCGCCGTTGCTGGATGTCGATCTGGTCTATTATCGTTCGGGCCACGAGGTTTTTTTTCAGGGTTCCTTAGTCGGGGAATTGGAGGGTTGTTGCAGTCGTTGCTTAGAAAGTTACGTATTTAGCCTGGATAGTAAATTCGATTTCGTATTGAGTCCCGACCCGCCGAAGTCGAATCAAAAAGTTGAAGAACTGAGCCGCGAAGATTTAGGATTGAGCTACTATTCGACCGAGGAGATCAATCTCGCACCCTTAATTAGGGAACAGGTCATGTTGGCACTCCCAACGCGTCCGCTGTGTAACGAAAACTGTCGGGGGCTCTGCGGCGGTTGCGGCGCCAACCTCAATCACGAGGCGTGCGCCTGTTCGGCGTCCGTGGAGGATCCGCGGATGGCGATTTTTCGAACGCTCAAAGTCGGTCGTTAATTCTCCTTAATATTCTGTATTTTGCATCTGCCGCCGATAGGCGGAGAAAGATAGGACTAAGCGTATGCCTGTGCCTAAGAGAAGAACATCCAAAAGAGTCAAGAACCAACGCCGCGCGCACGATGCTCTGACCAGGCCCCAGTGGAGTACCTGCGCGAAATGCGGTGAGGCGGTTTTACCGCACCGTGCTTGTGCCAATTGCGGATTCTATCGCGGACGAGTCGTCATCCAAACCGAAGAAAGTTAATTTTTTTCTATGCCAAAGATCGCCGTTGACGCGATGGGGGGAGATCGAGCCCCTGAAGTCGTAGTCGAAGGAGCGATGCTCGCAACCGAGGAGCTCGGCGTAGAGGTTGTGCTCGTCGGTCAAAGGGAAGTCGTGGAGCAGGAGCTGACCCGTCACGGCGCTCACCGGTTAGAAATCGTTTCCGCTTCTCAAATCGTCGAGATGCATGAGTCTCCTAGCAGCGCGCTCAGGAAGAAGGACTCCTCCATGAAGGTCGCTTTCGACATGATGAAACGGGGCGAAATTCAGGCCGTAGTGAGCGCGGGCAACTCCGGCGCCATGATGGCGACCGGAATGTTCGTGGTGGGCAAACTATCCCAGGTGGCTCGGCCGGCGATCCTGATTGTCGTGCCGAGCGTCGCTAAGGGAACGGTCATTATCGACGCGGGCGCCAACGTCGACTGCAAGCCGCATCATTTGGGCCAGTTCGGACTCATGGGTTCCATTTATGCGGAGAGGGTGTTGGGGATTCCGAACCCGCGCGTCGGCGTTCTCAGTAACGGTGAAGAGGAGGGCAAGGGTAATGAGCTGACGCGGGTGGCGAGTGAGCTGATTTCCGGCTTGCCCCTCAATTACGTCGGCTACGTGGAAGGGCGTGATATTTTTAACGGGCGCGTTGATGTCGTCGTCTGTGACGGCTTTACTGGCAACGTAGCGCTCAAGACCATGGAAGGAGCTGCTGGCTTTGCGGGGGAAGTACTGAGAGAAGCATTTCAGAAAAACCTTGCCAGTCGCTTGGGCTACTTGATGAGCCGTAATTCTTTACGGGAGGCCTATTGTCGTTTGGATTACGCCGAATACGGCGGCGCACCTTTGATAGGTCTAGATGGAGTGGCCATCATCGCCCATGGCGGTTCCGATTCGCGCGCGATCAAGAACGCTATCCGCGCGGGCAGAGATGCCGTGGAGCAGGACGTGAATCGTCATATCACTGAGATTCTCAGTGGCCCGGAAGCCGGCATGGGTGAGGAAACAGGCGGGTTCCCGGGTAAAATCTGGCAACGGATTAAATCAAAGATGTTAGGCGACAAACCCGAAAGAGAGGGGGGAGAGGGTGGCGGAGAAGAGTAAGATCGCTTTTGTTTTTCCGGGCCAGGGGTCTCAGTATGTGGGGATGGGAAAAGCACTCTATGAGCAATTTTCCGCGGCGCAACAGGTATTTTCAGAAGCCGAAGAAGCGCTCGGGTTTTCGCTTAGTCGCCTTTGTTTCTCCGGGCCCGAATCAGATCTCAACCTGACTGAAAATACCCAACCGGCGATTCTTACGGCGTCGGTTGCCGCCCTGCGTGTTCTCGAGTCGGAAACTCCGTCGCGTCCCGATTTTGTCGCCGGTCATAGTCTCGGAGAATATAGCGCGTTGGTCTGCGTTGGTGCTCTTGCATTCCAAGACGCGGTCAAAGTGGTGCGAGAACGGGGGCGGCTCATGCAGCAGGCGGTTTCGCTAGGCGAGGGGAGTATGGCGGTCGTTCTTGGCTTGGAGATGGATGCCGTGCGATCGCTTTGCGAGGAAACCAGTGCCGCCGAGGTCGTTGCCCCAGCGAATTACAACGGCGGCGGGCAAGTCGTTATTGCAGGTGGTAAAAATGCCGTGGCGCGCGCGATGTTACTGGCGAAAGAGCGAGGCGCCAAAAAAGTATTGGAGTTGCCTGTCAGCGCACCATTTCACTGCGAGTTGATGCGCCCGGCCGCGGAGGGTCTTAAAAAAATCCTCGATGGCGTGAAAGTCCATCCTTTTTCCATCGGTGTGGTAACCAACGTTGAGGCGGAGGTTAATCTCGATCCGGCCCGCGTGAAGTCGCTGTTGACGGAACAGGCTGTGCGACCGGTACGTTGGGAAGAGTCGGTGCGAAAGTTAGGGCAGTTGGGCTGCCTTCAGGTCTGGGAAATCGGGCCGGGCAAGGTGTTGAAAGGTTTGATCAAGCGCATTGACCCGGGATTGCAAACGGATAATATCGAGACCCCGCAGGATCTAGCTAAAGTCGGCGGAGGACGAGCGTGAGTTTGACGGGACAGATCGCCATCGTAACGGGCGGCAGCCGAGGTATTGGCCGGGCAACTGTTCTGGTTATCGGCCGCCTCGGCGCTTACGTCGCCATCAACTACCGCGACAATCAGGCGGCAGCCGAAGCTAGCTTAGCGGAGCTCTCGGCAAGCGGTGGTCACGGCGAGCTGTGCCAGTTTGACGTCGCCGATGAGAGCCAGGTCGACGAAGCGGTAAAAAAAATCGTTGACCGGCATAAAAAAATTGATATTCTGATCAACAATGCCGGCGTAACCTACGATAATCTCTTGGTTCGCATGAAACCGGAGGACTGGGATCAGGTCGTCGGAACCAATCTCAAGGGCACCGTTCTCTGTACTAAAGCCGTGACCCGCGTTATGATCCGCCAGCGTTACGGCAGGATCATCAATATCTCATCGGTGGTGGGGCAGATGGGAAATGTGGGGCAGTCGCTGTACGCGGCGACCAAAGCTGGTATTCTCGGATTCACCAGAGCCATGGCGAGGGAGGTGGGCTCCAGGGGAATTACGGTGAACGCGGTTGCGCCGGGTTTCATCGAAAGCGAAATGACCACTCAGTTGCCCGCCAAACTCCAGGAGGAGTTTCTCCATTCCATACCTCTCGGACGGCTTGGTACTTGTGAGGAAGTGGCCGAACTGGTGGCTTTTCTTGCCGGTCCTGGAGCCGGCTATATCACGGGGCAGGTAGTAAACGTTAACGGCGGTCTATACATGTGAGGATAATGTAATCAGGAGGTGATAAAGATGGCGGCATCCGTTCAGGCCAGGGTAAAGGAGATCGTGTGCGAGCAACTGGGAGTGAGCGAGGAGGAAGTGACCCCTGAAGCCTCCTTTATTGAAGATTTAGGGGCCGATTCTCTGGACATCGTAGAATTGGTGATGGCTCTCGAAGAAGAATACGAGATGGAGATATCCGATGAGGACGCAGAAAAAATCAAAACCGTCCAGGATGTCATCAGCTATATCGAGAGTCACCGCTAGTTTGGTAGTGATAACGAAGGACCAAACCAGGACTTCGTAATCGCCCGGAAGGATCACCCCGAATCGAACGGGAATCGCAGGGGTTGTGGTGGTAAGACTCCCCACGCTTCTGCGATTTTCTTTATCTTCTGGAAAATTGATCCAGATATGGCTGGGCGGAAGGATCTAATGATTGCGATTGGCTGTCACCACGGCGTGGAACTCAAGGACTTTCTATGGCTTTCTCCGCGCCAAAGGAGTCGAGGTGCGGGACTTTGGCACTCACGGGCAAGGGTCTGTCGACTACCCTGATTTTGGCCGTGAGGTCTCGCTGCGAGTCCCCCAGGAGGGCGATCGGCGGCGCGTCGATAAGATCACGCGGATCGAGCATGACCTGAGTGTCCAGATTACCAACTCGATGAAGAACTAAAGGGAAAGGATGCAGTATGTCTTTTCTGGAACGAACGGATCCTGAAGTTTTTTCCGCAATTCAAAATGAAACGCAGAGGCTTGAAGGCAACCTGGAGTTGATCGCCTCGGAAAACGTGGTGAGTGAAGCGGTATTGGAAGCTCAGGGTTGCGTGATGACGAACAAGTACGCTGAAGGTTACCCGGGAAAACGTTATTACGGTGGCTGTGAGTTCGTCGACGAAGTTGAATCTCTAGCGATCGCGCGCGCCAAGGAATTATTTGGCGCCGAACACGCGAACGTGCAGCCTCATTCCGGGACGCAAGCCAACATGACGGTTTATCTCTCTGTCCTCAAGCCGGGGGACACTTATCTCGGGATGAATCTCGCCCACGGAGGTCATCTTTCGATGGGCAGCCCGGTGAATTTTTCCGGCATCCTGTACCGAGTCGTCCCGTACGGAGTCTCGGAAAAAACTGAAACCATCGACTACGACGAGGTCGAAAGACTGGCGAAGGAGCATAGGCCCAAGTTGATTATTGCCGGCGCCAGTGCCTATCCGCGCATCATCGACTATGCGAAGTTTCGCCAGATCGCCGACGAGGTCGGAGCTTTGCTCATGGTCGATATGGCTCACATCGCGGGGTTGGTGGCGGCGGGTTTGCATCCAAGTCCAGTGCCTTACGCAGAATTTGTCACGACAACGACCCATAAGACACTCAGAGGGCCGCGCGGAGGTATGATCTTGTGCCGCGCCGCGCATGCCAAAACTACAGACAGCAAAGTCTTTCCCGGCATGCAGGGCGGGCCGCTGATGCATGTCATCGCGGCTAAGGCAGTGGCTCTCAAGGAAGCGCTCAGCCCGGACTTTAAACTCTATCAGCAACAGATCGTTAAAAATGCTCAAGCGCTCGCGAATGTGCTTATGTCCAAGGGGTTCCGGCTAACTTCAGGTGGAACGGACAATCATCTGCTACTGGTTGATCTTCGCCAATCGGAATTGACCGGAAAAGTCGCGCAAGAAACTTTAGATAAAGCGCGCATTACCGTGAATAAAAACGCCGTCCCATTCGATACCCGCTCGCCGTTCGTGACGAGCGGAATTCGGATCGGCACGCCGGCGGTGACGACGCGCGGCATGAAGGAGAAGGAGATGGAACTGATTGGCGACTTCATCGTGCGCGCGTTAAAGCATGTGGGCGATGAAGCCATGCTCCGCTCAATTGCCGATGAGGTCGGCGAGCTCTGCAAGAAGTTCCCGGTCTATCCGCATCGGCTTCCCTGAAAGAGGCTGAGGACTGAGACAGAATAATCATCGAGGATCGAAGATAGAGGATAGAAGATCGCGAATTGCGGAGTGCTATCCTCGATCCCCAATGTTTGATCTTCTCTGCTAGCCATGAAATGTCCCTTTTGCCACGACACCGATAATCGAGTCATCGATTCTCGGCTCAGTAAAGACAGCAACATGATCCGGCGTCGTCGGGAATGTTCTAAGTGCAGCCGCCGTTTTACCACCTACGAGCGAGTCGAAGAAATGATGCCGTTGGTGGTCAAAAAAGATGGCCGGCGGGAGAGTTATGATCGTCTAAAGATCGTCAACGGCCTCAAACGAGCCTGCGAAAAACGCCCGGTCAGTATTAACACGATAGAAGCCATTGCCGATCGGATCGAGCGGAGCCTGCAAGAGCGAGGAGAGAAGGAGATTCCCAGTTCGGTCATCGGAGAAGCCGCCATGCGCGAGCTTCACGATACCGACCCGGTGGCGTACGTTCGGTTCGCTTCCGTATACCGCTCCTTCAAGGACATCAGCGAATTCATGGTTGAGTTGGAGGAACTGATCAAGGAGCGCAAAGGCGTGCCGGCGGGAAAACTAGGTACCCCGCGCTCAAGGCGGGAGTGAGCGAGTTGGCGAGCGTGATGGAGGGCAGTTCGGCAGATCGACGTTATCTCCGCATAGCTTGCCGGCTCGCGCTGAAGGCCGCCGGCCGGACCAGCCCGAATCCGATGGTCGGAGCGGTGCTGGTTCGAAATGGCCAAGTCGTCGGGAGCGGTTTCCATAAGGCCGCTGGCGGGGATCACGCCGAGATCGCGGCACTCAAGCGGGCCGGTGCCAGAGCCCAAGGAGCGACGCTTTACATCAACTTGGAGCCTTGCAGCCATTTTGGGCGTACGCCCCCGTGTAGCCGCGCGCTGATTCGCGCCGGCATCAAGGAAGTCGTCGCGGGCATGAGAGATCCCAACCCGCGCGTTTCAGGGAGCGGATTTCGCCAACTCCGTCGAGCGGGAATCCGGGTGCGCGTCGGCATCTTGGAACAGGAGTGTCGGCGGCTCAATGAAGCCTTCTGCAAATTTATTACGCGTCAACGGCCGTTTGTGGTCTTGAAATTGGCCGCCACCTTGGATGGCAAGATCGCTGCAGCGTCGGGTGATGCGCGTTGGATCAGCGACGCCGACTCACGGAACAGGGTGCATCGGCTCAGAAATCAATTGGATGCCGTGCTCGTAGGGGCCGGAACGGCCGTGACCGACGATCCCCATCTCACCTGTAGAATTCCCTCTGGACGGAATCCGTGGCGCGTAGTGCTGGATGCCCGTCTGCGTTTACCGCTCTCCGCCAGAGTTTTACACCTGCGTGATCGGGGCAAGACCATCATCGTTACATCGACACGGGCCCCGCAAAACAAAATCCGTGCGATCCAAATGCTCGGCGCCCATGTGTGGCCGTTTTCTCGCCGAAAAGGGATGATTCCGTGGGCGCCACTGCTGAAAAAACTTGCGCAATCGGGAATCGTCAGCGTGATGATCGAGGGAGGAGCGACAACAGCCGCCTCCGCTCTGAGGGAGAACGTGGTGGACAAAATCGGATTTTACTACGCGCCAAAAATTCTCGGAGGCGATGGTCGGGCGATGATTGACGCTTTGGGAATCCGGCGGGTCAAACAAGCGCTGCGGATCCAAAGGATGGAGGTCGAGAGATCGGGAACGGACCTATTGGTCACAGGGTATCTCTAAGCTCACGACGAGCGATAAGAAACTTGATAATAAGGCCATGTTTACCGGACTGATCGAAGACGTCGGGAATATCGCGTCTCTCAGGGTCAATAAACGAACGGCGCGGCTGATGGTAAAGACAAATCTTCCCGTCGGGGCGATGGAGATCGGCGCCAGCATCGCGGTGAACGGAGCCTGTCTGACGGTCGTAGAAAAAGGCCAGCGACGATTTACGGCGGATGTTTCGCCAGAGACTCTCAAGCGCACGAATCTGAAACAATTCGGAGTCGGAAGCTTGGTCAATCTCGAACGGCCCTTGCGCCTTCAAGATCGACTCGGCGGCCATCTGGTTACGGGACACGTCGACGGTCTCGGTACTGTGGCCTCCGTAGAAAAAAAAGGTGAATTTACGTTCTTTGGTTTTCGGGTGCCGGCCAAGCTAGGATCGTTGCTGGTATCGAAAGGCTCAGTCGCCATCGATGGAATCAGCCTGACTGTCAATGAATGCGGCCGGCAGTGGTTTTCCGTGGCGATTATCCCATTTACCTTGCAGCACACTAATTTGCGCGCTCGTAGGGTTGATGATAAAGTTAACATCGAAACTGATCTAATTGGCAAGTACGTTCATCGTTTTTTGAGCCGCCGTTAGGTTATAGCTCATGTCACTTTCAACGATCGAAGAAGCTGTCGCGGAGCTGCGGGCAGGTCGCATGGTGATCCTCGTAAACGAGGACTCCCCCGAAAGCGACGGCTTTTTCTGTATGCCGGCAGAAAAGATTACAGCCGAGAGCATAAATTACATGCTGCAACACGGTCGTGGCATTATCTATGTGACCCTCACCGACCAGAGAATTCGAGAACTGGGTATTGCTCTGATCCCCGAGCAAAACAGTAGCTTAGGGGGACTGCTTTGCGGGGCACCTTTTTCGGTGAGCCTGGAAGGCGTGCATGGAGTATCGGCTCAGGGTCGAGCCCACACGATTCAAGCTGCCGTCGCCGATCGAACCAAGCGTGAAGACCTGGTCGTCCCCGGACATGTGCAGCCGCTTCAGGCGCGTGACGGTGGGGTGCTGGCGCGGTCGGGCCGGACCGACGCGTCCGTGGATTTGGCTCGTTTAGC
>Ga0209267_1000388_pt1 | contig 31956 bp, 30 predicted proteins | sample GraSoiAngelo_137_FD_185894 | JGI IMG/M metagenome (GOLD analysis project Ga0209267, IMG submission 185894) | Grasslands soil microbial communities from the Angelo Coastal Reserve, California, USA - 14_0929_09_30cm (SPAdes) (version 2) | ecosystem: Environmental > Terrestrial > Soil > Grasslands ... | reverse complement strand
ATCACGGGGACGGACAACGTCATCACCGGGACGCTGGTCGGGATCGCGGGCGTGAGCGTCACCACCACGACGAGCGTGTCCCTCAATCGGAGCGACGTGACGTCCTACGTCATCCCCATCGCTGGGGACGGCCTGGTCGATCTCACGTGCAACTGGTGGGGTACCGATGCGGGTCCGCTGAACGTCCCCGTCGGTGTTCTCGCGACTGTCTTCACACCGTTCGCGACCACGCCAATCGCCAATAACGCCGGCGTCACGTGTGGGGTTGCCCTCGGTGCGCCACGCGTCAACGGGTTGGTTACGACGCCGTTGCGGCCGAGCCTCGTTCCCACGCCGGGCGCCGCGGTGAAGGCCAAGAGGCCGCTCCCGCTGTAAGGACTGGAGGTCTTCGCGCGTCGCGAGGGGGGCTCGCTGCCGGGCCGCCCTCGTCGTTTACGCGACCGTGGGGTGGGGCTAGTTTCCATCCCGTGCGACCCCACACGCTCGGCGTCATCGGCCTCGGTGCGATCGGCGGCTCGCTCGCCCTCCAGGCGAAGCGCGCCGGGATCGCGACCGTGCTCGGCTGGTCTCCCGAGCCCGCCGAGCGGGTCGCGGCGGCGCGCCAGGGCGCGATCGACGACGCGCCGCCCCGCGCCGTGGACGTGGCACGCGCCGTCGAGCTGCTGGTGCTCGCCGCGCCGCCCGCCGCCAACCTCCAACTGCTCGTCAGCCTCGAGCCACACATCGGCGCCGGCGCGCTGGTCACCGACGTAGGCTCCGTGAAGCGGGCGATCGTCGCCCGGGCGGACGGGCTGCGCATCGGGCCCCGCTTCGCCGGCGGCCACCCGCTCGCGGGCACGCACGCGCATGGGTTCGCCGCCGCGCGGATCGACCTGTTCAAGGGTGCGATCGTGTACATCACGGCGACCCGCAACGGGGACGGCACCGCCCGCGAGGTCTCGCACTTCTGGGAGAGCGTGCTCGAGGCGCATCCGGTGCGCATCGACGCCGCGCAGCACGACCACCAGCTCGCGCTCACGAGCCATCTGCCGCAAGCGGTGGCGTCCCTCCTGGCTCACTGCCTCGCGCTTGCCGCGCCGCCCGGCGCGACGTTCGGCCCAGGGGCGCGCGACGCCACGCGGCTCGCCGCTTCGGAGCCGGCGCTCTGGACCGAGATCTTCCTCATGAACCGGGACGAATTGCTTCCGGCACTCCGCTCCCTGGAAGAGCCGCTGGGTGAGCTCGAGCGCGCGCTCGAGACCGGGAACGCCCGAGCCGTGACCGCGTGGCTCAGGCGCGCGGCGCAGTGGCGGCGGCAGGCGGACGCGTGAAGGTACACGGGGTCGTCCGGCCGCCAGGAGACAAGAGCATCTCCCACCGCGCCGTGATGCTGGCGGGGCTGGCGCGCGGCGCGAGCGAGCTCGAAGGCTTGCTGACCGGAGCCGACGTGAAGAGCACGGCCCGGGTGCTGCGGCAGCTCGGCGCGCGAGTCTCTTCCGTTCGGGAGGGCGGCAACGTGACGGTCCACGCCTCCCGCATCTCGCATCCCGCGTCTCGCCTCAACTGTGGCAATTCCGGCACGACCGCCCGGCTCATGCTCGGCATCCTCGCAGGCCAACCGTTCGCCGCGACCCTCACGGGCGACGCCTCACTGCGCCGCCGACCCATGCGGCGCGTCACCGAGCCGCTGCGCGCCATGGGAGCCGACATCCAGGAGAAGGGCGGCGACGCGCTCCCGCTGACGATTCGCGGCGGCCGGCTGCACGCGCTCACCTACACGACCCCCGTCGCGAGCGCGCAGATCAAGAGCGCGCTGTTGCTCGCCGGACTCACCGGGAACGTGGGCGTCACGATTCGCGAGCCGTATCGCTCGCGAGACCATACGGAACGCCTCTTCGTGCATCTGGGATTGGGGTTGCACGAGCGCGCGGGAGCGATCGTGTACGAGCCGTCTGATCGTAGCGTCGTTCCGCCGTTTCGTCTTTCCATCCCGGGTGACGCCTCCTCGGCGGCGTTTCTCGTCGCGGCCGCCGTGCTGGCCGAAGGCGGCGAGCTGGTGATCGAACACGTCGGCGTCAACCCGACCCGGACCGGCTTCCTGGTGGTCCTCGAGCGCATGGGCGCGCACGTGGAACGAGTGAACCTCCGGGACGAGGGTGGCGAGCCGGTGGCCGACTTGGTGGCCCGGCCGGCCGCGCTCCGCGGGACGGAGGTGAGCGCGGCCGAGGTGCCGACCCTGGTGGACGAAGTACCGGTGCTGGCCGTCCTGGCGAGCCGGGCCTCCCCAGGGAGCGAGACGGTGTTCCGCGAGGTGGGCGAGCTCCGGGTGAAAGAGAGCAACCGGCTCGAGCTGATCGCCGCCAACCTGCGCGCGGTAGGCGTGGAGGCCGAGGCGCGCGGCAATGACCTGTTCGTGTGCGGCACGACGCGCCACCCCAGCGGCCGGATCGAGACGGCGCGCGATCATCGCTTGGCCATGGCGTTCGCCGTGCTGGGCACGCTTCCCGGCGCGGACGTGCGGCTCTCCGAGCGAGCCTCGGTAGCGATCAGCTACCCTCGGTTCTTTGCAGACTTGCGTCACATCGGGCATCAATGAGCCTCCGCGTCATCGCGATCGACGGTCCCGCGGCGTCTGGCAAGAGCTCCACCGCCGCGCTGGTCGCCCGACGGCTCGGATGGGCGCACCTCGACTCGGGGGCACTGTATCGGGCGATTACACTCGCGGTGCTGGATAACCTCGGGGAAACGGCCGGTGAGAAGGCCCGGGAAAGGGGAAAGGGGAAAGGGGAAACGTGGGGCGCACAGCAGGTCGTGTCGCTCGCGGAAGGCCTGCCGGTCCGCCTGGTCCTCGTGGACGACGTGTTCCGGCCCGAAGTGGCCGGCGTGGACGTGGCGCAGGCGATCCGCTCCGAGCGGGTTACCCAACGGGTCTCGGAGATCGCTGCCATTCCCGAGGTGCGCCACTGGGTGAATGTGCAGCAGCGGGACGCGGTGCAGGGCCACTCCCGGGGTGTGGTGGTGGACGGCCGGGACATCGGGACGGTGGTGTTCCCGGATGCCCCGCTGAAGGTGTTTCTCACGGCGAGTCCCGAGGAGCGGGCGCGGCGCCGCCTGGCCGAGCGCGGCGGGACCGGGGGCAGGGGCGGGGGCGGGGGCGGGGACGCCGAGCTGCGGCGCGAGGCCGATGTGCTGGAGGCGCGGGACCGCGCTGATTCCACGCGGGCGGTAGCGCCGCTCAGAGCCGCCGCCGACGCAGTGGTCCTCGACACCACGCGGCTCTCGCTCGAGCAGCAGGTCCAGGCGGTCGTAGCGCTGGCGCGGACGCGGCTGCCCGGCTAGGTTTGGCTGCTTGTGTTCCGGAGTCCGGGGATCGTCCCCGGGCCCATTGGTCCAAACCCGCAACCGAACCGGTGTCCTGAATGCTGGTAGATACGGAAAACCCGCCCGAGTCGAAGCCCGAAGCTGCCGCCCCCGCTCCCGCTCACTCCCACCTCCGCGTCCGCTCCGACCTGCACGAAGAGTATTCGTCGGACGAAATCGCGAAGATGACGGAGCTGTACGAGGGAACGCTCTCCAATATCGAAGAAGGCGAGATCGTCAAATCGAAGGTACTGCGCGTGACCGACACCGCCGTCATCCTCGACGTCGGCTTCAAGTCGGAAGGCGCCGTGCCGATCGACGAGTTCAAGGACGCGCGCTCGCTCAAAGAAGGGGACGTGGTCGAGGTGTTCCTCGAGCATCTCGAGGATCAAGAAGGCGCGGTCGTCCTCTCGAAGAAGAAGGCCGACTTCATGCGGGTCTGGGAGCGGATCCGCGAGGCCCACGAGAAAGACGAGGCGGTGTCGGGCACGCTGGTCAAGAAGATCAAAGGCGGAGTGGTGGTGGACCTGATGGGTGTGGACGCGTTCCTCCCGGGCAGCCAGATCGCCCTGCGGCGCGTGCCCAACATCGACGAGCTCCTGGGCCAGAGCTTCGAGTTCAAGATCATCAAGCTGAACAAGCGACGCCGCAACATCGTGGTGAGCCGTCGCGTGCTGCTCGAAGCCGAGCGTAAGACCAAGCGCGACGTCCTGATGAAGGAGCTGCAGGTAGGCCAGGTGCGAAAGGGCATCGTCAAGAACATCACCGACTTCGGTGCCTTCATCGATCTGGGCGGCGTGGACGGACTGCTCCACATCACGGACATGAGCTATGGCCGCGTGTCGCACCCGTCCGAGATGGTGCACATCGGGCAGGAGGTCGAGGTCAAGGTCCTCGACATCGACTGGGAACGCGAGCGCATCAGCCTCGGCCTGAAGCAGCTGCAGCCGTACCCCTGGAAGAACGTGGCCGCGAAGTACCCGGTGGGCACGCGCGTGCAGGGCAAGGTCGTCTCGATCACGAACTACGGCGCGTTCGTCGAGCTCGAGCCGGGGATCGAGGGCCTGGTCCACATCTCCGAGATGAGCTGGACGCGCAACGTGCGCCACCCATCGAAGATCGTGTCGATCGGCGAGACGATTGAAGCCGTGGTATTGAAGGTCGACGAGACGGAAGAGAAGGTCTCGCTCGGCATGAAGCAGACGGAAGAGGACCCCTGGATGGCGCTGCCGCAGAAGTATCCCGTCGGCATGCGGATCAAGGGGAAGGTGCGCAACCTGACCTCGTTCGGCGCGTTCGTGGAGATCGAGCCCGGCATCGACGGCCTGATTCACATCTCCGACATGTCGTGGACCAAGCGGGTGCAGCATCCCTCCGAAGTCGTGAAGAAGGGCGACGAGGTCGAGGTGCTGATCCTGAACGTGGACGCCGAGAACAAGCGGATCTCGCTGGGCCTGAAGCAGGCGCAGGAAGATCCGTGGCTGCGCATCGGCGAGACGTATCCCGTGGGCACGGAGCTACGGGGCCGGGTGCTGCGCCTCATGGACAAGGGCGTGGTGGTGGATCTAGGGAGCGACATCGAGGGCTTTGTCCCAATGTCGCAGCTCGGCATCCCCGACATCCAGAATCCGGGCGACGCGGTGAAAGAGGGACAGGCGGTCGAGCTCAAGGTGCTGGAGGTGGACCCGATACACCATCGGATCGTGCTGGCAGCCACGGGCTGGCCTAAGGACGACATACAGGAAGTGCCAAAGCCAGGCGGCCAGGCAGAAGGACAGGCAGACGGCTAGAGGGCTAGACGGCTAGCGGGTTGTAGGAGTGAGGGGTCAGGGAGGCGCTTTCCTGACCCCTCAATGCTGAAATCCGCTGGCCGTCTCGACGTCTAGCCGTCTAGGCCTCGCCGTCTAGCCGTCTAGCCGTCTAGATTTTGCCCTCATGACTATGCGAGAGAAGCTCGAGCTCCTCCAGAAGAAGCGGGCCGAGTCCGAGCTGGGCGGCGGCGCCGAGCGTATCGCGGCGCAGCACGACAAGGGCAAGATGACGGCTCGGGAACGGCTCGACGTGCTGCTCGACGCCGGGACGTTCGTGGAGCTGGACCGGTTCGTCACGCATCGCTCCACCGACTTCGGGCTGGCGGACGAGAAATACCTGGGCGACGGCGTGGTGACGGGCTACGGGCGGATCGACGGGCGGCTGGTGTACGTGTTCTCTCAGGACTTCACCGTGTTCGGGGGCTCGCTCTCCGAGGCGCACGCGGAAAAGATCTGCAAGGTGATGGATCTGGCCCTCAAGAACGGCGCGCCGATGGTCGGGCTCAACGACTCGGGTGGCGCGCGCATTCAGGAGGGCGTCGCGTCGCTCGGCGGCTACGCCGACATCTTTCTGCGCAACACGCTCGCCTCGGGCGTGATACCGCAGATCAGCGCCATCCTGGGTCCGTGCGCCGGCGGCGCGGTGTACAGTCCGGCCATCACCGACTTCATCTTCATGGTGCGCGGCATTTCCTACATGTTCGTCACCGGGCCGAGCGTCGTGAAGACCGTGACCCACGAAGAGGTGGACTTCGAGGGCCTCGGCGGCGCGGACGCCCACGGCGGGACGTCCGGGGTGGCGCACTTCGTGCACGACTCGGAGCGCGACAGCCTCGCCGCGATCCGCACGCTCTTGTCTTACCTCCCGTCCAACAATCTCGATGATCCGCCGATCCGTCCGTCCACCGATCCGGCGGACCGGCGCGACGAAGAGCTGCTGGACGTGGTTCCCGACGAGCCGGCCAAGCCGTACGACATGCACGACGTGATCCGTCGGGTGGTGGATGACGGCGCCTTTTTCGAGGTGCATCGGGATTTCGCGGGCAACCTGCTGGTGGGGTTCGCGCGGCTGGGCGGCCGCCCGGTGGGGGTCGTCGCGAACCAGCCCGCGGTGCTCGCGGGGGTGCTCGATATCAACGCCTCGCTCAAAGGCGCGCGGTTCATCCGGTTCTGCGACGCGTTCAACGTTCCCCTCGTCACGTTCGTGGACGTGCCCGGCTTCCTCCCCGGCGTGGCCCAGGAGCACGGCGGGATCATCAAGCACGGCGCCAAACTGCTGTTCGCCTACTGTGAGGCGACCGTCCCCAAGGTCACGGTGATCACCCGCAAGGCGTACGGCGGCGCCTACGACGTCATGAACTCGAAGCACGTGCGGGGGGACTACAACGTCGCCTGGCCGACGGCGGAGATCGCCGTCATGGGCCCGAAGGGCGCGGTGGAAATCCTCTATAAGGAGGACGCGACCGAGGCGCGCGAGGCCGAGTATCGCGAGAAGTTCGCCCACCCGTATCTCGCGGCCGCGCGCGGCTACGTGGACGACATCATCGATCCGCGTGACACCCGGCCGCGACTGATCGACGCGCTCGCCACCCTTGCCACCAAGCGAGATCGGAATCCGCCGAAGAAGCATGGCAATATCCCTCTGTAGCGCGTTGGTGCTGGTGACTCTGTCGCAGGCGCCTCCCGTGGCCCCGACCGATTCGCTCGCCACGCTCCGCGGCCGGGCCGCGCAGGACTCCTCCGATGCCCAGCTCTGGCTGCTGATGGGGCGCGCGTACCTGGGACTGGGTGTGGAGGCGCACGGCGCGACCCATCGCTCAAGCGAGGACAGTGTCTGGACCCGCGCCGTGCTCGACACCGCGGAGGAGGCACTGAGCCGCGCGGCGGCGCTCGCCGGGCCGTTGGGGTCGAGCGCGGTGGGCGACAGCGCCCGCGTGTTTCGGGTGGGGGCGTGGGCGACCCGGTCGTGGCTCGGGTGGGAGGCCGGTGGGGTGAAGGCCGGCGTCGAAGCGTGGGGACCGCTGCCCATGGACCTGCGCGTGCCGCCGGTGCTGGACGAGCTGGGTGAGAACCTCCTGCGCGCCTGCCCGGCCGGGGGCGTGCTGCTGACGGCGGGCGATGCCGATTTCTACGCGGCCTGGTACATGCGATTCGCCCGCGGTCTGCGGCCGGATCTGCTGGTGCTCCCGCTCGCGGCCTGGCGCTCCGATGCTGTCCTGCGGGCGCGACTCATGGCGGACTTGAAGCTCGGGCGTCGCGGGGGCGCCGATGCCTGGCTCGCCGAGCTGGTGCGGCGACGTCCGGTGTGTGTGAGCATGGCATTCGACCGGCCACCGGAGACGCGGCCGCGCATCCGGTGGGAGACGCGGCCGCTCGTGTGGGTGGCCGGACCGGAAGGGAAGAGCCCGCGGGTCCCGCCGCGTGACTTCGTGTTCGGGGCGCTGCGCGTGGCGCTCGACGCCAGCGACCCGTGGGCCGAGCCCGCGCTCGCGGCCTACAGCCGGGCCGCGCGCGCCACTCCCACGCTGTGCGATGCGCTGGCGACGTTCAAGGTGGCCGCCGACGTGCCGACGTGCCGGAAATAATGTCACCGACCATCAAGCGCGTACTGGTCGCCAACCGCGGCGAGATCGCCTTGCGGATCATCCGCGCCTGCCACGAGGAGGGCCTCGAGGCGGTGGCGGTCTATTCGGAGGTCGATCGCCTGTCGCCCCATGTGCGCGCGGCCGATCTGGCGGTGCCGCTCGGGCCTCCGACGGCAGCCGAGTCCTATCTCGACATCGGGAAGCTCGTGGCAGCGGCGCAGAGCTCGGGGTGCCAGGCGGTACACCCCGGGTACGGGTTCCTGTCGGAGCGCGCGCCGTTTGCGGAAGCGGTGACCGCGGCGTCACTCGAGTTCATCGGGCCGCCGGCGGCGGCCATTCGGGCCATGGGCGACAAAACCGAAGCGCGGCGCCGCATGCAGCAAGCGGGGGTTCCCATTGTGCCTGGCTCCACGCGACCGCTCGCCGACCATGTGCAGGCTCGACCGGAGGCGGCCCGGCTCGGGTATCCGGTGCTCCTCAAGGCGGCCGCGGGGGGCGGCGGCAAGGGCATGCGGTTGGTGCGAGAGGAAGCCGAGCTCGAGGCGGGATTCGAGGCGGCGTCGAGCGAAGCGCGCAAGGCGTTCGGGGCGGATGAAATCTATCTCGAGAAGTACCTCGAGCGGCCGCGCCACATCGAGATCCAGATCCTGGCGGATTCCTTCGGCCGGGTGGTCTCGCTGGGGGAGCGCGAGTGCAGCATCCAGCGACGTCACCAGAAGCTCATCGAGGAGGCGCCCTCCGTGGCGGTGACGCCGCCGCTGCGCCGCCGTATGAGCGAGGCGGCCACCGCCGCCGCAAGCGCGGTGGGCTACCTCGGCGCGGGCACGATCGAATTCCTGCTCGCGCCGGGCGGGGAGTTCTACTTCCTGGAGATGAACACCCGGCTGCAGGTCGAGCACCCGGTGACCGAGCTCGTATACGGGGTGGACATCGTGCGCGAGCAGCTGCGCGTGGCGATGGGCCAGCCGCTGCGCGTGCACGCGGGGACGCTGCAGCCGCGCGGTCACGCCATCGAGTGTCGCATCACGGCGGAGGACCCGGTCAACGACTTTCTCCCCGCGACGGGCGTGGTGCGCTACCTCCGCGTGCCCGGCGGGCCCGGGGTCCGCTGGGATGGTGGGATCGAGGAGGGCAACGAGGTCACACTGCATTACGACCCGCTCATCGCGAAGCTCATCGTGTGGGGAGAGACGCGCGCCGTGGCACTCGAGCGCATGCGGCGCGCCCTGCGCGAGCTCACGATCGTCGGCATCCCGTCGTCCCAGGCGTTTCACCTCCGGGTGATGGACGACCCGGAGTTCCAACGGGGGGACCTGGACGTCACCTACCTGGAGCGCGCCGGCACGCGTCTCCGGGTCGGCGAGGTGCCAGCCGAGCTGACCCGGCCGCTCGTCGTGGCGGCCGCACTCCTCGCCGAGGAGCAGCGGGCCACGGCACCGCCCGAACAGCCGACCGCCCAACCGCCCGACCGCCCGTCAGCCTGGCTGCTCGCGGCGCGCCGGGAAGCGTTGGGCCAATGAGCGACGTCGTGGCGATCACGGCGATCGCCGCGGGTGGGGAGGGCGTGGGCCGGCTGGCGGACGGGCGCGCCGTGTTCGTCGCCCGCACCGCTCCGGGTGAGCGGATCCGGTTGCGCGAGGGTGTGAAGCTGCACAAGAGCTTCGCCCGCGGGGAGCTGGCCGAGATCGTCGCCCCCGGCGCGGCCCGCGTTACCGCAGCGTGCCCCCACTACGTGCAGGATCACTGCGGCGGCTGCCAGCTGCAGCACGTCACCTACGAAGCGCAGCTCGTTGCCAAGCAGGCGATCGTGGGGGAGGCGTTGCGGCGGATCGCCAAGCTCGACGTCGGCGACCCCGAGATCGTCGAGGCGGTCGAAGAGTGGCGGTATCGAGCGAAGATCAGTCTCGCGGTGAAATCCGTCGGGCGGTCGGACCGCCGGACGGTGGGACTGCACCCCTACGACCGGCCCGCGTCCGTGTTCCCCCTGAGCGATTGCCACATCGCCGACTTTCGCCTGATGGCGTTATGGCGAGAGCTGCGGCCGCGGCTCGAACTCCTACCCGCGCGGCTCACGCAGCTGATCCTCCGCCTGGACCGAGAGGGCCGGCGGCACGTCATCGCGGAATCGAGCGGTGAGCCGTGGCTGAACTCGGAGGCGCTGCGCGCGGCGCTCCCCGACGGCGCAAACGTGATTTGCTGGTGGCAACCCGTGGATGGCGCCGCGCGCGTGGTCGCGGGCCCGGCCACGGGATTCCCCGCGACCGCGTTCGAGCGAATCAACCCGGAGATGGGTACGATCGCGCGCGGCTGGGCAGTCGAGCAGCTGGGCGACGTGCGCGGTGCGGTGGTGTGGGATTTGTATGGAGGAATCGGGGACACCGCCGTCGCGCTGGCGGAGCGCGGGGCGCAGGTGGTCAGCGTGGACGCGGACGAGAAGGCGATCGACTGGGCGCGCCGGCGCGAAGTCCCGCGTCCGGTGCGGTTCATTGCGGGCAGGGCGGAAGACGTGCTGCCCACACTGCCCGAGCCCAGTGCGGTCGTGGTGAATCCCCCCAGGGCGGGTCTGCATTGGAACGTCACCCTGCGGCTCACGGGACAACCCGTCAACCGGTTGATCTACGTCTCGTGCGACCCGGCCACCCTGGCCCGCGACCTGCACCGGCTGAGCGCGACCTACCGCGTCACGGCCGTGCGGGCGTTCGATCTCTTCCCCCAGACGGCGCAGGTGGAGACCGTAGTAGCGATGGAGGCGGCATGAGGCGGGGAGGTACGCGATGAAGTACTTCGTGTCCATCGGCGCCCAAACCCACGAGGTCGAGGTGGAAGGGAATCGTGTGACCGTCGATCGGGTGGGGCTCGAGACCGACCTCGCCCCCGTATCGGGAACGCCCCTCTATCACCTGCTGCTCGCTGGAGCGTCGTGGACCGTAGCCGCCGAGCCGCTCGAGGGTGCCGGCCGGTGGACGTTGGGGTTGGTGGGCGAGCGGGTGGAAGTGGCGGTGCAGGACGAACGCAGCCGCGGGATCGAGGCGGCGAGCGGCAAGAGCAGGCGGTCGGGCGGCGGAGGCACGGTACGCGCGCCGATGCCCGGCCTGGTGGTGCGGATCGAGGTGGCGGAAGGGCAGCGGGTGGATGCGGGGGCCGGTCTCGTGGTCGTCGAGGCGATGAAAATGGAGAACGAGCTGCGCGCGCCGCGGCCGGGGATGGTCCAGACGGTCCATGTCGCCGTGGGGCAGGCGGTCGAAAAAGGTGCCTCGCTCGTGACCCTCGCGAGCCCGGAACCCTCGGGTTGACAGGCCCTTACGGCCCGGGTATAGTTCGCGGCTGTCACCGACCGGGCTTCTTGGGAAGGGCGGGAATGAAGACGTTCAGTCTGCGAAAAGAGGACGTGACGCATCGCTGGTTCGTGGTCGATGCGGCCGGTCAGCCGCTCGGCCGGCTGGCGAGCCGGGTGGCGCAGATTCTGCGCGGGAAGCACAAGCCCACGTTCACGCCGCACCTGAACAGCGGCGACTGCGTCGTGGTGGTGAACGCCGCCCGGGTCAAGCTCACGGGACGCAAGCTCGAGCAGAAGCGCTACTTCCGGCACACCGGCTACATGGGCCACGAACGCTTCGCGCCGCTCAAGAACGTGCTCGAAAAGCGTCCCGAGCGCGTGATCGAGAAGGCGGTGTGGGGCATGCTGCCGAAGACGACGCTCTCGCGTCAGAAGGTGAAGCAGATGCTGAAAGTCTATGCCGGTCCCGAGCACCCGCACGCGGCCCAGCAGCCCGAGCCGCTCAGCCTGGCGGAGGCCAGATGAGCTCGGCCATAACGCCGGAGCTGCGCTGGCACGCGGTCGGGCGCCGCAAGGTCGGCGTGGCGCGCGTGTATCTCACGCCGGGGTCGGGGAAGTGGAACGTCAACGGGCGGACGCTGGGCGACTACTTTCCCCGGCCGTCGCTCGTGTCGCACATCCAGCAGCCGTTCACGGCGACGGACACGCTCGGCGCCTTCGACGTGCGGGCGCTGTGCCGGGGGGGCGGGGTGACGGGGCAAGCGGGGGCGATGCGACTGGCGATCGCGCGAGCGCTGTGCCTGGCGGACGAGCGGCACCGGAAGAAGCTGCGGGAGCAGGGACTACTGACGCGCGATCCGCGGGTCGTCGAGCGCAAGAAGCCGGGCCGGGCGGGGGCGCGCAAGCGGTTCCAGTTCAGCAAACGTTAACCGTCATCCGTTATCCGTCATCCGTTACGGAAAACGGACCACGGATAACGCACGACGAGGCCACACGTCGCTCGATCCGGTGCTGGGTCCCCCACGCGGGGTTGCATCGGAGATGACAGCGGCGGCGGAAATAACCCACGAAAGGGAGTGCATGGCGCAGCCTCAGTTGCAGGATCTGCTGGAAGCGGGCGTCCATTTCGGCCATCAGACGCGCCGCTGGAATCCCAAGATGCGCCGGTTCATTTTCGCCGAGCGGTCGGGGATCTACATCATCGACCTCCAGAAGACGCTCCGGCAGATCGAGGCCGCACAAGAGCTGCTCCGCGGGGTGGTGCTGAAGGGTGAGAACGTCCTGTTCGTCTGCACCAAGAAACAGCTCAAGAACATCCTCCAGGCGGAGGCGCAGCGCTGCGGGGCGTTCTACGTGACCGAGCGCTGGCTGGGCGGCACGCTCACCAACTTTCAGACCATCAAGAAGCAGATCAAGCGGCTGAAGGAGCTGGAGCAGGGTACCGCCGAGGGCGAGTTCGAGAACTACACCAAGAAGGAGCAGCTGCTGTTCGACCGCGAGCGCGGCAAGCTCGAGAAGTACCTGTCGGGCATCAAGAACATGAGCCGGCTGCCGGGGGCGTTGTTCGTGGTGGATTCGAAGAAGGAGCGCATCGCGGTGGCTGAGGCGAACAAGCTCGGCCTTCCCGTGGTCGCCATCGTGGACACGAACGCGGATCCTGAGCTGATCACGGTGCCGATCCCGGGCAATGACGATGCCATTCGGGCGGTTTCGCTGATCACCGCGGCCATCTCCGACGTCATCTCGGAGGCGCGGCACCACATGCCGCTGCGCGAGCCGACGGAGGAAGGCGAAGGGGTGACGTACTCGACGGAGACCGGTGTCGAGGCGGAGGCGGAGGGCGACAAGAAGAAGAAGCCGGCGCGCCGCAAGCGGCGCCCCAAGCCGGAAGCGATCGCCGCGCGGCTCAAGACGGACGAGGCGCCCGCGCCCGCCCCGGCGGAATCGAGCGGAGCCGCCGAAGGCGAAGGCTAAGCACGCCGGACGCGCGCGTTCCGGTGGACCACCGACCGCCGCCCTTCGAGCCCCAACGGCGCGAGGGCGGCGTTTTCATGAGGAGGAGGAGGAGTGACGATCGTGAAAGAGATTCCGGCCAAGCTGGTGGCGGCGCTGCGCGCCCGGACCGGCGCCGGCATGATGGACTGCAAGAAGGCCCTGGAGGAAACGGCGGGCGACCTGGAGAAGGCCGTGGACGTGCTCCGCACGAAGGGCGCGGCCAAGGCCGATAAGCGCGCCGGGCGCAAGGCGTCCGAGGGCCTCATCGGCCACTACGTGCACCACGACGGCAAGATCGGCGTGCTGGTGGAGCTCAACTGCGAGACGGATTTCGTGGCCCGCACCGAGGACTTCAAGGCGCTGGCCCGGGACCTCGCCGTGCACATCGCCGCCACCAATCCGCTCGCGGTGCGGATCGAGGACCTGCCGCCGGAGACCGTCGCACGGGAGCGCCAGGTGTACGGGGCGCAGGTGGCTGAGCAGAAGAAGCCCGAGAACATCCGCGCCAAGATCGTGGACGGGATGATGAAGAAGTTCTACGAGGAGAACGTCCTGCTCGAGCAGAAGTTCGTGAAGGACGACAAGCGGACGGTGGGCGAGCTGGTCAAGGAGTTGTCCGCCAAGACCGGCGAAAAGATCGACGTGCGGCGGTTCGCCCGGTTGCGGGTCGGAGAAGGCTGAGTGGCGACGGCTCCGCGACCCCGCCTCGCGTACCCGCGGGCCTTGCTCAAGATCTCGGGTGAGGCGTTCGCGGGCCCGCGCGGCGCGGGTGGCGGGATCGACTTCTCGTTCATCGATCAGCTGGGGGACGAGCTCAAGCAGGTCGCCGGCGTCGGGGTGCAGCTGGGCCTGGTGGTGGGCGGGGGCAACATCCTGCGCGGCACGGCGGCGAGCGAGCAGGGGATGGATCGCGTGTCCGCCGACTACATGGGCATGCTCGCCACCGTGATCAATGCCCTCGCCCTGCAGGACATCCTGGAAAAGAAGGGCGTCGACACCCGGGTCATGACGGCGATCCGCATGGAGGAGCTGGCCGAGCCCTATATCCGGCGCCGCGCCGTGCGGCACCTCGAGAAGGGCCGCATGGTCATCTTCGCCGGCGGGACGGGAAACCCGTATTTTTCGACCGATACGGCGGCGGTGCTGCGCGCGCTCGAGATCGAGGCGAAGGTGCTCCTCAAAGCGACGAACGTGGACGGCGTCTATACCGCCGATCCGAAACAGGACCCGAAGGCGAAGTTCCTCCCGGAGCTGTCGTTCCGGGACGCGCTGGTGAACGGCTACGCCGTGATGGACGCGAACGCCTTCGGCCTCTGCAAGGAGAACAAGCTCCCCATCGTCGTGTTCAACATCAACCAGCCCGGCGCGACGGCCAGGGTTCTGGCCGGAGAGCGCGTCGGCACGATCGTCCAATGACCCCCACCACCCCGCTCCTGGCGGATCACGTCAAGCAGGCGAAGCAGTCGATGGACAAGTCCGTGGAAGCGGTGAAGCGCGAGTTCTCGACCGTGCGCACGGGCAAGGCGACGACCTCGCTGCTGGACCTGGTGCGCGTGGACGCCTACGGCAGCGAGATGCCGCTCAATCAGGTCGCGAGCGTGGCGGCACCGGAGCCGAAGCTCCTGACCATCCAGCCGTGGGACAAGGGGCTCCTCAAGGCGGTCGAAAAAGCGATCCTCGCGTCTGATCTGGGACTCACCCCCTCCAACGACGGCAACGTGATCCGCATCCCGCTCCCCCCGCTCAACGAAGAACGGCGGCGGGAGCTGGTGAAGGTCGTGCACAAGTTCGCCGAGGAAGGGCGGGTGGCGATCCGCCACGCGCGCACCGATGCGATCAGCAAGGTCAAGAAGACCGAGCACGTCTCGGAGGATGAAAAGAAGCACACCGAGAAGGACATTCAGAAGTTGCACGACGATCATCTGCGACAGGTGGACGAGGCGGTGAAAGCCAAGGAAGCGGAGATCATGGAGGTCTGAGATGGCGGACGACCTGCTGTCTCAGATCCGCCTGAACGGGGCGGTGCCGCGCCACGTGGCCGTCATCATGGACGGCAACGGTCGCTGGGCGCGGGAGCGCAGCCTGCCCCGGCCGCTGGGCCACCGGGCGGGGATGAAGGCGGTGCGCGAGGCGGTCGAAGGCGCGCTCGAGGCCGGGGTGGAGGTGCTCACGCTGTTCGCCTTCTCGGAGGAGAACTGGCAGCGCCCCGCAACCGAGATCTCCGCGCTGATGCGGCTGCTCGAGGAGTACATCGCGCGGGAAGTCGCGGAGCTGAAGGACCAGGGGGTGGCGGTCCACGTGCTGGGCGACCGCACCCGGCTGGCGCCCGGCGCGCGGACGGCAGTGGAGCGCATCGAGCGGGAGACGCGCGACGGCGCGCGGCTGGCACTCAATCTGTGCATCTCCTACTCCTCGCGCGGCGAGCTGGCCCGGGCGGCGCGCCTCCTCGCCGAAGAGGTGCTCAAGGGTGTCAAGCGACTCGAGGACATCGACGAGGACGCGATTCGCGCCAAGCTCTACACGGCGCCCTGGAGCGACCCGGACCTGCTGATCCGGACGTCCGGTGAATGCCGGCTCTCCAATTTCCTGCTGTGGCAGCTCGCCTACACCGAGCTGTACATCACGCCGGTCCTCTGGCCCGACGTCACGCGGCGTGACCTGTTCCAGGCCATCCTCGACTACCAGGGACGGGACCGGAGGTTCGGCCGCATCACGGCCTGAACATGTCCCGCAACCTGCTGGTGCGCATCGCGGTCGCGGTCCCGGCCATCGCCGGGGCCGTGGCGGCGCTGTGGCTGGGGGGTTGGGTGCTGGCCGCGGCGATCGCGGTGCTCGGCGTGCTCGGCACCAACGAGGTGTACGCCTTCGCGAAGAAACTGGGCGTCGAGCCGCTGGAATGGGTCGGCTTCGTCGCCGCGGCGGCCTTCCCGTTCGCCACCTACTGGGCGAAGGACTACGCCGACTGGGAGCCCGTAGTGTACGGCGGTGCCGCCTGGCTGCTCGTGGCGCTGGTCGTGGCCGCCGCCCGCGGGCCGGAGCGCCACCCCCTCACCGCGCTCGCGGTGACCTCGTTCGGGCCGCTGTACGCCTCGGCGCTGCTCGCGTTCCTCGTGGCGATCCGGCACGGGCCGCACGTCGACGCGCACCCGCGCGGGTCGGTCGCCCTCGCCGTCATGCCCCTGGTCATCACCTGGGTATGCGACACGTGCGCGATGGCCGCCGGGGCACTCGTGGGCGGGCCGAAGCTCGCCCCCGTGCTCTCGCCCCGGAAGACGTGGGCCGGTGCCATCGGCGGGGTCGTGGGAGGCCTGCTCGCGGCGCTGGCATACGGTCCGCTGGTGCTCGAGCGCGTCGCCCTGCGGCTCGAGCTGTGGCAACTGGTGACGGTGGGGTTGGTGGTGGTGGTGGCGGCTCAGGTCGGCGACGTCGCCGAGTCGCTGTTCAAGCGGGAGGTGGGCCTGAAGGACTCGTCGTCGTTGATCCCGGGGCACGGCGGCGTGCTCGATCGGCTCGATTCGGTGTACTTCGTCGCACCAGTGGCGGCGGCGCTGTTTCGGTGGTTCGGCCTCGCATGAGCGTCGGCGTCGCGATTCTCGGGTCCACCGGATCGATCGGCTGTACGGCGCTCCAGGTCCTGGCGCGCCAACGGGAGCGGTTTCGGGTGGCGGCGCTGACGGCCCATTCCAATGCGGAGCTGCTCGAGCGACAGGTCGCCGAATGGAAGCCGGCCTACGTGGGGCTGGTCAACGGTGGGAGCGGGGAGCGGGGAGCAGGGAGCGGGACGTCATGCCTGGTCGAGGCGGCGACTCGGCCGGACGTCCAGATCGTCCTGAACGGGATCGTGGGCGCGGCGGGGCTCGAGGCCACGCTGGCCGCGCTCGCTGCAGGAAAGCGGGTGGCGCTCGCCAACAAGGAGACGCTGGTGATGGCGGGCGAGCTGGTCACGCGGACGGCGCGCGAGGGGGGCGGGGAGATCGTGCCGGTCGACTCGGAGCACAGCGCCGTGCTGCAATGCATCACCGGGCGGCGTCCCGGGGAGCTGGCGCGGCTCATTCTGACGGCGTCGGGCGGCCCGTTCCGCACCTGGAACCCGGAGCGCGTGGCGGGTGCTACGGTGGACGAAGCGTTGCGCCACCCTACCTGGAAAATGGGAAAGAAGATCACCGTTGACTCCGCCAGTCTCGTGAACAAAGCGCTCGAGGTGATCGAGGCGCATTTCCTGTTCGGCCTGCCGTACGAGGCGGTGGACGTGGTCGTCCATCCCCAGTCAGTGGTGCACGCGTTCGTCGAGTTCGTGGACGGGTCGGTCCTCGCGCAGGTCGGTTTTCCGACGATGGAGCTGCCCATCCTGTACGCGCTCACCCATCCCGACCGTGTGCCGGACGCGGGGGCGCGTCGCTTCGATCCGGTGGCGGCGGGGACCCTCACCTTCGAGCCGGTGGACGCCGGGCTGTATCCAGCGTACGGGCTCGGGCGCGCGGCGGCCGCGGCGGGCGGGACCGCCCCGACCGCGTTCAATGCGGCGAACGAGGTGGCGGTGGAGCTGTTCCTCGAGGGCGGGATCCGGTTCGGGCGGATCGCGGAGACCATCGCGCGCGTGCTCGACGCGCACCAGGTTCGCGACGCGGCGTCGCTCGACACGGTGCTCGCCGCCGACGCGGACGCGCGGCGCCTGGCGCGGGAGGCGGCGTGCTCCTGAATTTCGCCGCGCTCATCGTCGTCCTCGGTCCGCTGATCTTCGTTCACGAAATGGGCCACTTCCTCGCGGCGAAGGCCGTGGGGATTCAGGTGCTGCGGTTCTCGATCGGCTTCGGGCGTCCCATTTTCAGCTGGCGGCGCGGGGAGACCGAGTACTGGCTCTCGTGGCTGCCGCTCGGCGGGTACGTGAAGATGGCGGGGCTGGAAGACGAGGGGGTGGCGGGAGGCGTGGAGGGCGGGAAGTCCGCCATCCCGATCGACCCGGCGCGCGCGTTCGACCGCCAGCCCGTGTGGAAACGGACGATCGTGATCCTCGCGGGCGTCACCATGAACGCAGTGTTCGCGTTCCTCATCTACTCCGGTCTCGCCGCGACCGCGGGCGCCCCGGAGCTCGCCAGCACGGAGATCGATTCGGTCGCCACCCACGCGCTGCCCCCCGGGACCGAGGCGCTGGCGAGCCTCAAGTTCGGCGATCGGATTGTGCGCGTGAACGGCGACACGGTCCGGTCGTGGAACGCGCTGCTCGACCGCATTTTGGCAGGGCCGACCACGCTGCGGTTCGAAGTCGCGGGCCGCCCCGAGCCCATCGTCGTGCAGCTTTCCGACGGCGGACTCGCCACCCGGCAGGCCCTGGCCCAGGCACTCACCCGACTCGACCCGCCCCGGCTCGGCCTGGTCGAGCCGGGCCGGCCGGCGATCCGCGCGGGCCTCAGGCCGGGAGACCTGCTGGTGCGGGCCAACGGCGATACAGTGCGGTCCTGGAGCGAGGTCCTGCGCTCGGTGTGGAGCAGCCCCGAGAAGCCGGTGCGCTTCGACGTGCTACGCGACGGACAAATCGTGCAAGTGACGGTGGTGCCCGAGCGCAAGGTCGAGACCGACAGTGCATCGCCGCGACCGCACGTATACGGCGCCATCGGCGCTGCGCCCAATCCACCCACGATCCACGTGCGCGAGCCGGTTGGCCGCGCCATCGTCTCCGGCTTTCAGGAGACGTGGGGCCGGGGCGTGGTGGTGCTCGGGTTCTTGAAGGGACTGGTGCTCCACCAGACCTCGTTCCGCGAGGTCGGGGGCATCATTACGGTCGGCCAGATCTCGGGGCAAGTCGCACGCCTCGGTCTCGACTGGCTCCTCACCTTCGTGGCGTTCTTTTCGATCAATTTGGCCATCCTGAATCTGCTGCCCATTCCGATTCTGGACGGCGGCCAGCTGATGTTCCTCATCGCCGAAGCGGTGCGGGGAAAGCCATTGTCGCGCGAGCTGCGGACCCGCCTCAGCAACGTCGGGTTCTTCCTGCTGGTCGTCATCATGGTGCTGGCGCTCACCAACGATGCCATCCGGATTCTCCCCCGTTAGGGAGGCCCTCGAGGCGTACGTGGCGGGCCGCGTGAAGGCGGAGCGGCTCGTCGTGGCGGTGGCCGCCGAGTATTACCGGGACGCCCTAAACGGGAAACGGGAAATGTTGCGGCCGCTAATCGACGTGATCGATCGCGCTTCGCCTGGAATCGTCGAGCTCGGGAGGGCAGACGGCGGACCGGGCTTCGAGCTTCGGCTCGTGGAGCGACCGTTCCCGAAGGAACATGAAGCGGAGCTGCGGCGGGCGGCGGAGGCTGTGTTGGGCCGCGGAGAGACCGGGGGAGAGGCCCGGAAAGGGGCCGGGGAAGGGGGAACGGCAGAACGGGGTCTCGTCGCTCGTCTGATGGCAGGCCTCCGCCGCCTCTTCAGCCCGTCAGCCTGACCACCAGTCCCGCCAGCGCGCCAGCCACCCCGTCGCCGGTTTTCCGTCCACCGCCTCGAGATCGGCGAGCAGCGCGTTCGCGTCGCGGTAGCGATCGTCGGGATGCTTGGCGAGGCATTTCATCACTACCCGCTCGAACCGCTTGGAGAGCTGGGGCCGTTTCTTGCGCAGCGACGGCGGCGAGGCCTCCACGTGCATCCGGGCCAGCTCGAACCAATCAGTGGAGGCGAAGGGCACCTCGCCGGTCGCCGCCTTGAAGAGCGTGACGCCCAAGGCGTAGAAATCGAGGCGCGCGTCGAGCGGTCGGCCCTGCGCCTGCTCGGGGGAGAGGTACTGCGGCGTGCCGATCGTCATGTTCACGCCGGTCGAGACCACGTAGCCCGACACCGCACGCGCGATCCCGAAGTCCGAGAGCACGGCGCGGCCGTCCGCGTGGATCAGGATGTTGTCGGGCTTCAGATCGCGGTGGATCACGCCCTGGGTGTGTGCGAACTGGAGCGCCCGAGCCACGTCGCGCCCGATGCGCACGATGTCGGCCTCGGGGAGCGGGCCCTCGCGCTCGAGCCGCGCGGCGAGCGAGTCGGCGCACAGGTCCATGGCGAAGTAGACGTAACTTCCGGAGCGCGCCACGAAGCGGATGCGAATGATGTTCGGGTGCTGCAGCTTGGCGGCGGTTTCGGCTTCGTTGCGGAACCGGCTCTCGAACTGCGGGTCGCCGGCGTAGCGTGGCATGAGGATCTTGACCGCGACCGCCGTCCCGTCCAGCTCCCGACCCGCGAACACCCAGGCGAACCCGCCCTGGCCGAGCAGCCGCTCGATGTCATAGGGGCCGACGGTGCGGCCGATGAGGTCGGTGTGCGGCGGAGGCGCGTGGGTCACGTAGGGCTTTACAAACCGGTGTCGGCGGTCTAAGTTACTGCGCTCTCAACAATTAGGGAACTGGAACAGTGTACGACAAGACGACGCCGGTCAGGAAGTACGGGCAGCACGAGGGAGACACGGGGTCAGCCCCGGTCCAGATCGCGCTGCTCACCGAGCGGATCAACAGCCTCACCGATCACTTCCGGGTGCATGCCAAGGACTTCCACGGGCAGCGCGGCCTCCTCAAGATGGTCTCGCAGCGCAGGCGCCTGCTCGAGTATCTGAAGCGCAACGACCTGGAACGGTATCGGCAGCTCATCGACGAGCTGGGTCTCCGCCATTAATACCGCTGGCGTCGCGTTGGGCGCCCCGGAAGAGCACCGGGGAGCCTCGCGCATTTCTTTGTGCTCTAGACAGGCAATATGGTGAAACACGTAGAACGCAACTTCGCGGGCCGCGCTCTGAAGCTCGAGGCGGGCCGCCTGGCCAAACAGGCCGCGGGCTCCTGCCTCGTGCAGTTCGGGGAGACAGTCGTGCTCGCCGCAGTGACCGTGTCGGACAACGTCTCGACCCTGCCGTTCTTCCCCCTGACCGTCGAATACCGCGAGAAAGCCTACGCGGCGGGCAAGATCCCCGGCGGCTTCCTGAAGCGTGAGGGCCGGCCCTCGGACGAGGAGATTCTCGCCGCGCGGGTGATCGACCGCTCGGTGCGGCCGCTGTTCCCGGAAGGGTTCAAGAACGAGGTGCAGGTATTCGTGTACGTCCTCTCCGCGGACCAGGAGAACGACGCCGACGTCCTGGGCCTGACGGCGGCCTCGGCGGCGCTGACCATGTCCCAGGTGCCATGGAACGGCCCGATCGCCGCCGTCCGGGTGGGACGGGTGGAAGGCGCCTGGATCCTGAATCCCACCTTCCAGCAGCTCGAGTTCTCCGACGTGGACATGGTGGTGTCCGGCTCGAAGGATTCGATCGTAATGGTGGAGGGCGGGGCGCTCGAGCTCACCGAGGCCGAGATCGTGAAGTGCCTCGAGGTGGCGCACAAGGGCATCCGCGAGCTGCTCGATGCCGCGAACGAGCTGGTCGCCGACATGCGCCAGCCCAAGATGGAGTGGACCAAGGTCGAGCCCCCGGCAGAGCTGGTGGCGCGAGTGAAGCAGCTGGCGGAGGCACGGGTGTCCGAGGCGCTCAACCTGCCGGAGAAGTCCGAGCGGGCGCAGGCACTCGCGGCCTTGAAGGCCACGATCCAGGAAGAGCTGGGGCCTGAGTTCCCGGACAACCTGAAGGACGTCGCCAACGTCATCGAGGAAATCGAGTATCACACGATGCGCAACCAGGTCCTCACCCACGGCGAGCGCGTGGACGGGCGCGACCTGGACACGGTGCGGCCGATCAGCTGCGAGGTGGGAGTGCTGCCGCGCACGCACGGCTCCGCGCTGTTCACCCGCGGCCAGACCCAGGCGCTGGTGTCGGTGACCCTGGGCACGACGCGGGACGAGCAACGCATCGACTCGATCGACGTGGCGCAAGAGACCACCAAGTCGTTCATGCTGCACTACAACTTTCCGCCGTTCTCGACCGGTGAAGTCAAGCCGATCCGCGGGACCTCACGCCGCGAGGTAGGACACGGGGCGCTGGCCGAGCGGGCGCTGCAGGCGCTGCTCCCGCCGTACGACCAGTTTCCCTATACCCTCCGCATCGTGTCCGACATCCTCGAGTCCAACGGCTCGTCGTCCATGGCCACGGTGTGCGGCGGCTCGCTGGCACTGTTCGATGCCGGGGTGCCGATGACGGCCGCGTGCGCGGGCGTCGCGATGGGGCTCATCAAGGAAGCCGATCGGGTGGCGGTGCTGACGGACATCCTGGGAACGGAAGACGCCCTGGGCGACATGGACTTCAAGGTCGCGGGCACGCGCCAGGGGGTCACGTCGATCCAGATGGACATCAAGATCATGGGCCTCGACTTCAAGATCATCGCCGAGGCGCTCGAGAAGGCGAAACAGGCGCGGCTCCACATCCTCGACATCATGGATCAGGTGATGCCGAAGCCGCGCTCGGAGCTGTCCAAGTACGCGCCGCGCATCATCACCATTCAGATCCGGCCGGACAAGATCGGCGACCTGATCGGCCCCAAGGGCAAGACCATCCGGGGCATTCAGGAGCAGACCGGCGCCGAGATCAACGTGGACGACAACGGCATGGTCACCATCTCCGCGGTGGGCGAAGGTGGCGAGCGGGCACGCGACATGGTCCAGGCGCTGGTGCAGGAGCCCGAGGTGGGCAAGATCTACGAGGGCGTGGTGAAGAGCACCACCGCGTTCGGGGCGTTCATCGAGATCCTGCCGGGTGTGGAGGGGCTGCTCCACATCTCCGAGCTGCAGCACGGGCGCACCGAGCGCACCGAGGACGTGGTGAAGAAGGGCGACCACGTGCGCGTGAAGCTGCTCGAGGTGGACGAGCGGGGGCGGATGCGGCTCTCCCGCAAGGCGCTGATGGACAAGCCGGAGGCGGCACCGGCGCGCTCGCACTGATGGAGACCGTCCGGCTCGACCGGGAGATCTCCCAGACCACCGCGCCGGGCGGGGTGATCGTGTTGTCCGAGCGGGTGCCGAGCGTCCGCTCCGTGGCGGTGGGGATTTGGGTGCGGAGCGCCAGCGCCCACGAGCCCCGCCCCAAGATGGGCGTGTCCCACCTGCTCGAGCACATGGTGTTCAAGGGGACAGAGCGCCGCACGGCGCAGCAGATCGCGCTGGCGCTCGAGTCCCGCGGCGGCTCGCTCGACGCCTACACCTCCCGTGACACCACGGCGTTCCAAGCGCGGGTGCTGGACACCGACCTGCCGCAGGCGCTAGACGTGCTCACCGATCTGGTACGCAATCCGGTGCTGCGCTCGAGCGACCTGGAGCTCGAGCGCAACGTAGTCCTCGAAGAGATCAACACCGTCGAGGACACGCCGGACGATCAGGTGTTCGACCTCGCGTATCAGACGCTCTGGCCCCAGCACTCCTACGGCTATTCAATCCTCGGCACCCGCGATACGGTCAGCGCCCTCTCGACCGACGACCTGAAGCAGCTGCACGGGAGAGCCTATTTCCCGGCGAATTGCGTGATCGCCTCGGCGGGGAACCTTACACACGAACAGTTGCTGGAGGGGCTCGCGAAGCAAGGTTGGTTCGACGAACAACGCGGTACCCGGCAACCGGCAACGCCGTCCAGTGTCGCTGTACCCCCGGCCGTCCGCGGGACTGAAGCTCGCCATGCAAAGGACACCGCCCAGACCCACATCGTGTTCGCGACGGACTCGGTTCCCTACGCCGACCGGCGCAAGTACGCGCTGCTGGTGCTGGCGAACGTGTTCGGCGGCGGGATGTCGAGCCGCCTGTTCCAGCGCATTCGGGAAGAGCTGGGGCTGGCCTACGCGATCTACGCGTTCACGAGCTTCTACCGGCAGGTGGGTGTCACGGGGGTGTACGTCGGCACGCAACCCAAGACCGCGACCCAGGCCGCGGCGGCGATCCGCGAGGAGTACGCCAAGCTGGCGCGCACAGGACTCAGCGGAGAGGCGCTTGCCGAGGCGAAACAGCAGACGCAAGGGCAGCTGATGCTGTCCCTGGAGAGTCCGTCCGCGCGGATGTATCGTTTGGCCGGTTTTCCGGTCCACGGCGAGCCGTATCAGAGCCTGGATGAGGTGCTGGGGGCGGTGGCGGGGCTCACCGAGAAAGAAATTGCCGATGTGGCGGCGGAATTCTTTGATCCCGAGCGGCAGACGGTTGTATGGCTCGGAAAAGAATAACGGCGTCACGCAAAGACGTCGCGCGACGAGTTCGCGGCTGAAGCCGCGGCTCGGCGCGTACCGCTGAAGCGGCAAATCCACGCCCGTTTACGGGCAAACGCCGAGCCGCGAGTTCACTCGCGCATTGGGGCACGGCGGCATTTGGATGAATAGATGTAATCACGCCGGGGAGCAGGCATGATCGTTGGGGTGCCCAAAGAGATCAAAACCGCCGAGCACCGTGTGGCGCTGGTGCCGGCGGGGGTCGAGTCGCTGGTAGGCGACGGGCACAGCGTGCTCGTGGAGCAAGGGGCGGGGATCGGCTCGGGGTTCGCGGACGAGGCGTATCGCGTGGCGGGCGGGACGCTCGTGCCCAGGGCCGCTGACGTGTGGGCCAAGGCCGAGATGGTGGTCAAGGTGAAGGAGCCGATCGAGCCCGAGTGGCCGTGCATGCGCAAGGGTCAGGTCGTGTTCACCTACTTCCATTTCGCGGCGTCGGAGTCGCTCACGCAGGCGGTGATCAAGTCGGGAATCGTCGCGATCGCGTACGAGACGGTGCAGCTCGCATCGGGGGAGCTCCCGTTGCTCACGCCGATGAGCGAGGTGGCGGGGCGGATGGCGGTGCAGGAGGGGGCGAAGTATCTCGAGAAGGTGTACGGCGGGAGCGGGATACTGCTCGGCGGAGTGCCGGGGGTACTGCCGGCGGAAGTCCTGATCATCGGCGGGGGAGTGGTCGGTGCCAATGCGGCGAAGATGGCGGCGGGGTTGGGCGCCCGCGTCACCCTGCTCGATCTGTCGCTCGATCGCCTGCGCTACCTCGCCGATGTGCTCCCCCCGAATGTCGATCTGCTCTATTCCAACCGCCACAACCTGCTCGAGCAGCTCTCCCGGGCCGATCTCGTGATCGGCGCGGTGCTGTTGCCGGGGGCCAAGGCTCCGAAGCTGGTGCGGCGCGACGATCTCAAGCTCATGAAGCCCGGCTCGGTCATCGTGGACGTGGCGGTGGATCAGGGCGGCTGCATCGAGACGATCAAGCCCACGACGCACGAGAATCCCGTGTACGTGGTCGATGGCATCATTCACTATGGCGTGGCCAACATGCCGGGCGGGGTGCCGCGCACCTCGACGCTCGGGCTCACGAACGCGACCTTCCCCTACGCCAAGCGCCTAGCCCGGCACGGCTGGAAGCAGGCCTGCAAGGACGACCCGGCGCTGTTCCTGGGCCTCAACGTGGTCGAAGGCAAGGTGGTGTATCCGGCGGTCGCCGAGACGTTTGGTCTCCCGTCGGCGGATCCCAAGACTCTCGTGTGAAAGGAGCGCCCCACGCATGCGAGTGATGCCTGCCGTGATGCTCTTCCTGCTAGTGGCAGCAACCGCGGTCGAATCGCAGGTCAGGAATGCGGAGCTCGGTTACAGTCTCACCCTGCCGGAGGGCTTCACGGACTTCCCCGCGGCGCGCTCGCAGAAGGACATCGTGGACTCCTGGAGCGAGGCCACGCCGGTATCCGCAGGCGGGCCGTTGATGCTCTTAGTCGCGCGCATGCATGGCACGTTGTCGCGAGAAGCGATGCGCCAGGAGGACGTGCCCGCGAACACGCAGGTGGTGAGCTTCAAGTGGAAGGGGTTCGATGTCAGCGGCCTGAAAACGCTGACCACGCAAGCAGGCCAGTCGGTGTTCGTCCTGGTCGCGCAGGTGCCGCTGCGCAAGGAGGCGGTGCAGCTCTCGGTGGCGGGCCCGGCGGATCAAGAGGGGCGTGGACACGCGATCATGGAAGCAACGCTCGCCTCTCTCGAAGGCGAAACCAACTGGCTGACGTCGAGCGAGCGGGCGGGGCGCCTGGGCAGGGCCGCCGGTGTGTGGATCGGCATTGCGGTGGCGGCGATCGCCATCCTGGCGTGGCGCAAGCGGCGCGCCCGGGCCGCGTGACGCGCGCGGCACGGCCATGACCGAGCGGAAGACGCTGGCGATTCTGGTGGGCGGCGGGCCGGCGCCGGGGATCAACAGTGTGATCGGTGCGGCCACGATCCGGGCACGGTTGGAAGCAGTCGACGTGCTCGGCATCCGCGACGGGTTCGAGTGGATCATGCAGGGCGACATCGACCATGTGACGCCGCTCGACATCGGCGAGGTGAGCCGGATTCACTTCCGTGGCGGCTCCCACATCGGCATCTCGCGCGCCAATCCCACGAAGGATCCGAAGCATCTCGACAACGCGGTGCTGGCGTTGTTGCGCCTCAACGTGTCGCAGCTCATCACCATCGGCGGTGACGATACGGCCTATTCCGCCATGAAGCTGGAGGAGAAAGCCGCGGGGCGACTCCAGGTGGTGCACGTGCCGAAGACGATCGACAACGATCTCGACCTGCCGCCGCAGGTGGACACGTTCGGGTTCCAGACGGCGCGGCACTACGGTGTGGAGATCGTGAAGAACCTGATGGTGGACGCCAGGACCACGTCGCGCTGGTACCTGGTCATCACGATGGGTCGCGGGGCGGGACATCTGGCGGTGGGCATCGGCAAGGCGGCGGGCGCCACGCTCACGCTCATTCCCGAGGAGTTTCTGGGGCGGCGCATCCGGCTCAAGGCGGTGGTGGACACGCTGGTATGCGCGATCATCAAGCGGCTGTCCTACGGCCGGCTGGACGGCGTCGCCGTGGTGGCGGAAGGTCTGACGCTGGGCATCGACCCCGCGGAGCTCGCGGGTGTCGAGGAGCTCGAGCGGGATACACACGGCAACGTCCGCATCGCCGAGGTGAACATCGGCGAGATCTTGAAGGCGGCGGTGCAGAAGCGTCTCAAGGAGTTCGGTCTGAAGGCCACCATCGCGGCGAAGAACATCGGCTACGAGCTGCGCTGCGCCGACCCGATCCCGATGGACATGGAGTACACGCGCGACCTCGGTTACTGCGCCGCCAAGTACGTGCTGGGGGGCGGCAACGCGGCGATGATTTCGCTCCAGGCGGGGCGGTTCGTCCCGATCCCGTTTGCGGCGATGATTGATCCCAAGACTGGCCGGGCGCGCACGCGGCGGGTGGACATCACGTCGACACGCTACGCGATCGCGCGTCGTTACATGATTCGGCTGCGGCGCGACGACTTCGACGACCCGCACGAGCTGGCGCGCTTCGCCGCGACGGCGCACGTGTCGGTGGAGGAGTTCCGCCGCCAGTTCGCCTATCTGATCGAGGAAGAGCCGCCGCCGCTGGTGATCGACCCGGTGGTGGAGCGGGATCCCGGGGCGCGCGCGTGACGCCACCGCCGGTGGTGCAGGTACGCCGGCTCCCCCATCACGACGGGCTCCCCTTGCCCACACGGCAGACGGCCGGGTCCGCGGGATACGATCTGCACAGCGCCGAGGCGGAGTTTACCCTGAGCCCGCTCGAGCGGCGGCTGGTGCGGACCGGGTTGGCGCTCGCAATCCCGGACGGATACGAAGCCCAGGTGCGGCCCCGCTCGGGGCTCGCGTTGAAGCACGGTCTCACGCTTCCCAATGCTCCCGCAACGATCGATTCCGACTATCGCGGCGAGCTGATGATCCCGATGATCAATCTTGGCACCGAGCCGGTGGTGGTGACGCGCGGCACGCGGATCGCGCAGCTCGTGTTTCAGCGGGTGGAGCTGGTGGAGCTCGAGGAGGTGGCGGAGCTGCCGCCGAGCGTGCGGGGCGGGGGAGGGTTTGGGAGTACGGGCGTATGAATCGCGCCTCGAGCCTCGTCGGATGGTCGATCGCGGCCGCGGCGCTCGCGGTTGCGCCCGCCCGGGCGTCCGCTCAGCAGTCACCGTTGGGCCTTTTCCAGGATCATAGCGACGTCGGCCAGGTGACCAAGCGGGGCTCGGTCATCTACGACGCCAGTCGGGCGCGCTACACGATCGCGGGGTCGGGTGCGAACATGTGGTTCGACCGCGACGCCTTCCATTTCGTGTGGAGGCGCATCGAGGGGAATGTCATCCTCACCGCGCGGGCACAGTTCGACGGGCGGGGCGTGGAGCCGCATCGCAAGTTCGGATGGAGCGTGCGCTCCAGTCTCGAGAGCGGCTCGCCGCACGTGACGGCGGCGGTACATGGAGACGGACTCGTGGCCCTGCAGTTCCGCCGCACGGCCGGCGGTGCAACCGAGGAGATCCGCTCGCCCGTGAGCGCACCGGACGTGATTCAGCTCGAGCGCGTGGGAAACGGCTACATCCTGTCGGCGGCGCGCTTCGGCGATACTCTGGTGGCCGTACGGCTCCCGGACCTCGCGCTCGGCGAGCAACCCTACGTCGGGTTGTTTGTGTGCGCGCACAACGACAGCGTGGTCGAGCGCGCCAGCTTCCGCGACGTACGGATCACCGCACCGGCGCGCGATGGGTTCGTGCCGTACCAGGACTACATCGGGAGCAATCTGGAGATCCTCGATGTGGCGAGCGGGGACCGTACGATCGTGTACCGCTCGCCCGAGTCGCTCCAGGCGCCGAACTGGACCAAAGACGGCAGGGCTCTGATTTACAACAGTCGGGGCTTGTTGTATCGGTTTGATCTCGCGGATCGGCGACCGGTCGTCGTGAACACGGGGTTCGCGACCAGCAACAACAACGATCACGTCCTGTCGTTCGACGGGCGCACCATCGCGATCAGCCATCACAGCGCGGACGATCACGATGCATCGATCGTGTATACGGTACCGGTCGGGGGTGGAACGCCGCGCCGGGTCACCGCGTTGGGCCCGTCGTACCTGCACGGCTGGTCGCCCGACGGGCGGTTTCTGGTCTACACCGGCGAGCGGAGCGGGGAGTTCGACGTGTACCGCATCCCGGTGGATGGGGGGGAAGAGACGCGTCTCACGAATACGCCGGGGTTGGACGACGGGCCGGAGTATTCGCCTGACGGGAAGTACATCTACTTGAATTCCGTTCGGAGCGGCACCATGCAACTCTGGCGGATGCGAGCGGATGGCAGCGCCCCGGAGCAGCTCACCAGTGACCAGTTCAATAATTGGTTCCCGCACCTGTCCCCTGATGGCCAGTGGATCGCCTTCCTGTCCTTCATGAAGGACGTCGCGCCCGGCGACCACCCGTTCTATAAGCACGTGTACCTGCGCGTGATGTCTACTCGGGAGGGGGGGAGAAGCGCGCGTGTCGTCGCGTACGTGTACGGTGGGCAGGGGACGATCAACGTGCCGTCTTGGTCGCCCGACAGCCGGCGGCTGGCGTTCGTGAGCAATACCGACCTGCGGCGGTTGCCGTAGAGTGGTTCGTGGTGAGCTCGATCCGTGTGTACGCAATGTTTGGCCCTTGTGTACACCCGCGTAGCCGGTAGGGTGACAGGATGTCGCCCAACGGTCGTGCCGCGGAGGTAGCGCCGAGGACCCTACTCGGCCGGTTACGGGCGGCGGTGCGGGCGCGGCATTACAGCCCGCGCACGGAGGAGTCGTATGTCGGGTGGGTAAAGCGGTTCGTCGTGTTCCACGGCCGCCAGCATCCCGACCAGTTGGGCGAGGCCGAGGTGCGGGCGTTTCTCGAGCATCTCGCCGAGCGGGTTCGGGTGAGTGCATCGACGCAGAATCAGGCGGTGGCGGCCTTGTTGTTCTTGTACGAGGCCGTGTTGGGCCGGCGGCTGGCGGTCTCGCCGCAGGGGATAGTGCATGCGAAGGAGCTCCAGCGGTTGCCGGTGGTGTTGAGCCGGGAGGAAGTGCGCGCCGTGCTGGCGCAGCTCCGGGGGGTGGCGCGCTTGGTGGCGTTGCTGTTGTACGGCTCGGGGCTCCGGCTACTCGAGTGTTTGAGCTTACGGGTGAAGGACGTGGACTTTCACCGTGGGGAGATCCGGGTGCGGGGTGGGAAGGGGGGAGTGGACCGGGTCGTGCCGTTGCCGGTGCGGGTGCAGGGACCGCTGGCGGATCATCTCGCGCGCTGGCGGGCGCGTCACGCGCGCGACGTGGAGCGTGGGGGTGGACGGGTGGTTTTGCCGGGGGCGTTCGAGCGCAAGGTGGCGGGCTCCGCGACGGAGTGGGCGTGGCAGTGGGTATTTCCGGCGCAGCGGACCCAGCGTGATCCTGGGTCCGCGGAGGAGCGGCGGCATCATCTGCACGAGTCTGCCATTCAGCGTGCCGTGCGGGACGCGGTACGCGGTGCGGGGATCGCGAAGCGCGCGACCTGTCACACGTTTCGCCATTCGTTCGCTACTCATCTCCTCGAGGCGGGTTCCGACATCAGGACGGTGCAGGAGTTGCTGGGGCATCGCGACCTGCGCACGACCATGATCTACACGCATGTATTGAACCGTGGGGGTCTGGGTGTACGCAGCCCGGCGGACACCCTGTAGCGACTTAGGTTGCCCCAACGCAGCGTACCGCGTCTTAGGCTGCGAGCGGGCTTAGGCTGCGGCTTTCGCAGTCTTCTCCCGCCGCGTCGTATGGAGCACCTGGATATCTGGAGGTCGAATGCAGGGGGTTACGAACCCTGATGCCTAGCGGCGCGACGTCTTAGATTGCAGAGGAACAGAGCAATGGAACAGACGACTAGCAGTCCAATATGAGTTAGGCAGCACCTGGAGGTGCATCTCTCGCAAGCGAGGACTGTGACCCCCTCTAAGGAAGATCGCATTGCGAGCGCCGGTCGAGAGGCGTCGGACCGACGCCGGAAGGCGGTCGGGTCGTTGCGGATGTGCTTTATACGAGCGGAGGTGATGAGAGGCCACCACGATGCGATGGTCCACGAGGCATTGGATCAAGGTGGCCTTGCTCATGTGGCAGAGTCGGAGCTAAGGAAGGCCCGCTTCATTACATATGTGTCCTACTGGTTCACCGCTCTGGCCGCCGTCATCGAGCGGTACCAGGAACTCAGCCGCAAAGGCACCATCCCCAGCAATGTGGACCTTGATGCTCTCCTAACCGATGACATGATCGACCTGGTTAAGCCGTTCAGAAACGCTATCGCCCATTGTTCAGACCACGATGATGATCGTGTGCTGAGCCTTCTCGAGAACGCACCTACTGTCCCGGATTGGGCTGAAAAGGTTGCAACGTCGTTCCGCACCTACTTCGCTTTGCATGACGAGCCGCCTGAAACGGGCAGGTCGGTCGGGGAAGGTGCTGCCTAACAAGCGCTTGAAGCTGACGGGGCCGGCGTTCAAAGGAACCCTGCGTTTGTCCGCCAACGAGCTCGTACCGCAGCGCGAGGTGCTTGCGCCTTCCGGCGCTCGCCCCGCAGCTTAAGCGCGATCCGTTAGACAGCGACTACGCTACGTGCGATTCATTGAGACCAATGAGATCCAGGAGTGGTGCAAGGACCGCCGCATCGCACTGGCCGACGATGGCGCCCTCCTTGACGATCCCACGCTCTTGCACCGCAAGCGCGCTCCTTATGCGCGTGGCCAGCGCTCGGCCATGGAGTCATCTGTCGCTAGGGAATGTGTTCGGGCCTTGGGCCGTTGGGATGAGTGCCTGCTCTGGGTTCGCACTTGGGGAGTTTGGGGCTCGAGTGAAAACTGGCCGGCTTACTATGCGTTGCGCGGCGCCCGCGGCGAGCGCCGTGCACTTGAGAAGGCTCCCGGTCACCTCTTTGAGCGTGTCGACCAAGAAGACTGCCTCCGCTTTCTCGCCCAAGTCATGGAGAATGCTTGGGATGCCGACGTCATAGTCGTCCCGAAGATCAAGCGCCTCCGCATTTCTCACGACGAGTGGGTCGAGCTGCAGAGCACTACACCAACGGAGTTCACGCCGGTCGCTGTCTAACAAGCGCTTGAAGCTGCCGGGCGCTCGCAAGTAGGGAGGAATTGCGTTGCCTCGCCGGCGAGCCTTTTTATCTGCGGCTCCACCGCCTTGCGCCCGTGGGCATTGCGCCCGCAGCTTAAGCGCGATCCGTTAGGCCGCGCCGGACCAACCTATGAGTGAGCCTGGTTTCCCACATC
>Ga0209267_1000385_pt1 | contig 32072 bp, 23 predicted proteins | sample GraSoiAngelo_137_FD_185894 | JGI IMG/M metagenome (GOLD analysis project Ga0209267, IMG submission 185894) | Grasslands soil microbial communities from the Angelo Coastal Reserve, California, USA - 14_0929_09_30cm (SPAdes) (version 2) | ecosystem: Environmental > Terrestrial > Soil > Grasslands ... | reverse complement strand
ACTACGCACCGTGGGTCCGCTCGCGACAGGAACAACTGGAAGCAGATTTGGCTAACGCCTGGAGCCGCGATCCGCTCGTTCTTTTGCAAAGTGGGGTACACCAGAGGTACACGCCAAGCGGTGCGCCAACAACTCATTTATCTTCAATAAGTAAAGACTGGTGCCCGGGGTGGGAGTCGAACCCACATGAGGAAAAATCCCCGGAGGATTTTAAGTCCTCAGCGTCTGCCATTCCGCCACCCGGGCACGGCAGATAAGAAAAAATAACATGCGCGGGGACTGCGCTCAATTCAAATCACAAGACGGGACGGGGAGCCGATAGCTGGTTATGAGCTCTCCGGAAGAACAAACAGACTCTTTGCCTGTTCTCGGTTTTTCCCGAGATTTTTCAAATTTGTTGTCTGACGGTTGCGAAACGCTAGTCTTCATGGTGTCGATTCGAGAAGCGTGGTGGCGAGTCTTGAAACGGGTTGCAGACACATGCTCAAGCGAGCGAGTTTTTTCGTTTTGGCGTAAAATCTCTTGACCCGATCGGTACCGCGGCGCATCTAAATCCTGACCGTGATCTGCGGGTGTATTCCTGCCTGCGACAGGAGCCAATGTGAGTCAGCCGAAAATTCAGCTGGACCTCGATCTTCTAAGCATCAATACCATCCGTACTTTGGCGATCGATGCGGTCCAGCAGGCGAATTCAGGTCACCCCGGCGCCCCCATGGGTCTGGCTCCGGTGGTCTACTCTCTGTGGCAGCGCTTCCTCCGCTACGATCCTGCGGATCCCACCTGGCCAAATCGTGACCGTTTCGTTCTGTCCGCCGGGCACGCCTCGATGCTTCTCTACGCCACGCTTCACTTGACGGGAGTGCGCGCGGTCAACGCTCAAGGAAGAGTTACAAACGATCCTGCCGTCTCCATGGAGGAGATCAAGCGATTCCGGCAAATCGACAGCAGGACTCCGGGGCATCCCGAGTCGCACCTCACCACCGGAGTCGAAACAACGACGGGGCCGCTCGGCCAAGGCGCAGGGAATAGCGTGGGCATGGCCATTGCCGGTAAATGGCTGGCGGAGAATTTCAACCGTCCTGGATTCGACATTTTCAATTTCAATGTCTACGCGATTTGCGGCGATGGAGACCTGATGGAGGGTGTGGCGAGCGAAGCTGCTTCGCTCGCGGGACATCTGAAGCTCTCCAATCTTTGCTGGATCTACGACAACAACAGGGTGACCCTCGATGGTCCCGCCGAGTGGTCCTTCAGCGAAGATGTGATGACGCGTTTCAAGGGTTACGGCTGGAACGTCGCGCAAGTGACGGACGCCAACGATTTGGACCTCCTGGCGCGCGGCTACGACAATTTTCTCAAGTCGAAAGACCGGCCAACGCTCATTGTTGTGGACAGCCACATTGGGTACGGATCGCCCCACAAGCAAGATTCCTACGAAGCACATGGCGAGCCGCTGGGCGAGGCAGAAGTCAAACTCGTGAAGAAAAACTATGGGTGGCCCGAAGACGCGAAGTTCCTAGTCCCCGAGGGAGTCTATGATCAGTTCAAGAATGGCGTGGGCAAGCGCGGGGCCGAGGCTCGTGCGGCGTGGAACGCAAAATACGAAGAGTACAAGAAACAATTTCCGCAGCTCGCAGATCAGCTGAACAAGATGCAGAGCGGCCAATTGCCCGACGGCTGGGACAAAGACTTGCCGAGCTTCCCTGCCGATCCAAAGGGCATGGCGACGCGCGAATCCTCGGGAAAAACGCTGAACGCCCTGGCGAAGAAGATCCCCTGGCTGGTTGGCGGATCGGCAGACCTGGCCAAGTCCAACAAGACGAATCTGACCTTCGACGGCGCGGGAGATTTCTACCCTGAACAGTATCGCGGGCGGAACGTCCACTTCGGCGTGCGGGAACATGCCATGGGGGCGATCGTAAACGGAATGACGCTGTCGAAACTCCGGGCGTTCAGCGCTACGTTCTTTAATTTTAGCGATTACATGCGGCCGAGCATGCGTCTCGGCGCGTTGATGGAAATCCCTGCGATTTACATTTTCACGCACGACTCGATTGGCGTGGGTGAAGACGGACCGACGCACCAACCCATCGAGCAACTGGCGTCCTTGCGGGCGATGCCAAACATGCTGACTCTGCGGCCGGGCGATGCCAATGAAGTGGTGGAGGCCTACAAGGTGATCTTGCAACATACCCATGGGCCCTCTACTTTGGTTCTGAGCCGCCAGGCCATGCCCACGCTCGATCGCGTGAAATATGCTCCCGCCGCAGGAGTTGCTAAGGGCGCTTACATTCTTGTCGATGCTCCGGGTGGGAAACCTGACGTCATCCTTATGGGCAGCGGCAGCGAAGTATCTCTTTGCGTGGAAGCCGGCGAAAAATTGAACGCCGCCGGCATCAAGGCTCGCGTCGTCAGCATGCCCTCATGGGAACTGTTCGAACGCCAGGACGCCGCATATAAGGAGAGTGTCCTCCCTACCAGCGTGAGCGCGCGGGTTTCCGTGGAGATGGCTTCCACGTTTGGATGGGAGCGCTACGTCGGCCTCAAGGGCAAGATGATTGGGATGCACAGCTTTGGCGCATCGGCGCCGTTGAAGGACCTGTTGAGAAAATTCGGCATGGAAGCGGACAAGGTCGTGGCAGCGGCGAGGGGAGTCCTCGGAAAGTGAGCCGGCAATGAAGATCGTGATTGGCTCGGACCACGCTGGGTTCGAACTGAAAGTGGCCATGGGCGATTTGCTGCGGTCGCTGGGACACGATGCCCTGGATGTCGGCGCATTCAATGAAAATCCGTCCGATTATCCGGACTTTGCAGAAGCCGTGGGTCGAGCGGTGCTGGACCACCGGGCTGAGCGCGGCGTTCTGATCTGCGGCAGCGGCGTTGGCGCGAGCGTGGCGGCAAATAAATTGCCCGGGATTCGAGCCGGGATGTGCCATGACACGTATTCGGCGCATCAGGGAGTAGAGCATGACGACATCAACGTCCTGGTGCTGGGCTCGCGGGTGATCGGCGTGAAGCTGGCAGAGGATCTAGTGAAGGCCTTCCTTGCCGCAAAGTTCACGAACGAAGAAAGACATATGCGCCGGCTAGGAAAAGTCAAAGCGCTGGAAGCAAAGTTTGCGGCGGGCTTGAAGCAATAGGAAAACGATCGGTATTCGAAGCGAGAAGCACGGCCACCCCGCTGAGGCGTACAATAAAGTTTCGAGCCCTTTTCGAGATGAAGGAGAATCAGCATGACCACTACAACGACGGTCCCAAGCATAGGCACTGGCCAGGGAACCAATCCACTGAAGGCACTACTCACCTACGGACAATCCCCCTGGATGGATTACATCCGCAGAGACCTGCTCACCAGCGGCGAACTAAAGAAATATATTGATAATGACGGCCTGCGGGGCATGACTTCCAACCCGGCCATCTTCGAGAAAGCTATTACCGGCAGCAACCTTTATGTGGATATCCTGAACTCGCCGGAAGCGAGAAAGCTCGATGCCAACGGCCTCTTCGAGAAAATCGCCCTCCGCGACGTGCGGGACGCTTCGGACATCTTCAAGCCGGTCTATACGGAGTCGAAGCGCCGCGACGGTTACGTCAGCCTGGAAGTTTCGCCGTTTCTTGGGTTCGATACCAAAGCCTCGCTCGCCGAAGCTCGCCGCCTGTGGAAGGCCGTAGATCGCCCGAATGTCATGATCAAGATTCCCGGGACGCCCGAAGGCCTTCCCGCCATACGCCAGGCGCTCGAAGACGGTATCAACATTAATATCACCCTTCTCTTCGCGCAGTCCGCCTACGAGCAAGTCGCAGAAGCATTTCTTGGCGCGCTGGAAGCTCGCGCAGCCAAGGGCCAGGACATCAGTCACATCGCGAGCGTCGCCAGCTTCTTCGTCAGCCGCATCGATACCCTGGTTGATAGCAAGATCGACGAAAAGCTCAAGAGCACTACCGATGCCGACCAGAAAGCTCTGCTCGAATCCATCCGCGGCAAGGTGGCCATTGCCAACGCCAGGATCACCTACAAGAAGTACCAGGAACTATTTGCGAACCCGCGCTGGACGGCCCTGGCGGCCAAAGGCGCGCAAACGCAACGTCTTTTGTGGGCCAGCACGAGCACCAAGAATCCAACGTATCGTGATGTGATCTACGTCGAAGAACTCATCGGCGCGGACACCGTGGACACCATTCCTCCGGCCACATTTGATGCCTTCCGCGATCACGGCAAACTTCGTCCCAGTCTCACCGAAAACGTCGAAGGAGCCGCGAAGACCATGGCCGACCTCGCCAAGGCCGGAATTTCCATGAAAGAAGTGACCGACAAACTGATGGTCGACGGCGTCAAGCTCTTTGCCGACGCCTTCAAGACCCTGCTGGATGCCGTGGGCAAGAACGCAGGGGTGCGTACGTGAGTCTAAACCGGCTGACCTACAAGTTGCCCGGTCGGCTTGCCGGGGCGGTTGCTTGGTCGCTCGAAGACTGGAAGAAGAATAATAAAGTCGCGCGTCTCTGGCAGAAGGATGCTTCGCTCTGGAGTGGTACGGACGAGAGTAACTGGCTCGGCTGGCTGACCATCACCGAAGAGCAGATGGCGCACATTGAAGTTCTGAAGCAGGTCGCCGGGGACGTGAAGAAGGCGCGATTCAAAGATGCGCTCTTGCTGGGCATGGGCGGCTCCAGCCTGTGCCCTGAAGTTCTGCGCATGACGTTTGGAAAGATGAAAGGATTTCCCGAGCTGCATGTTCTCGATTCCACCGACCCTGCGCAAATCAAGGCCATCGAAGCGAAAGTCGATCTCCAGAGGATCCTCTGCATCGTTTCGAGCAAGTCGGGAAGCACGCTCGAGCCCAACATCTACAAACAATACTTCTTCGAGCGTGTAAAGGCCAAAGTGGGCGAGAAAGAAGCCGGCAATCACTTCATCGCTATCACGGATCCGGGCTCCAAGATGCAGCAGGTCGCCGAAGCTGATAAGTTCCGCAGGATCTTCATGGGTGTGCCAAGCATCGGTGGCCGCTATTCCGCGATTTCCAACTTCGGCATGGTTCCCGCCGCGGTCATGGGCCTGGACGTTGAGAAATTCTTGAAAAACACGGAGGAAATGGTCACCGCGTGTAGTGCGTCCTCTGCCGCCGATTTCAATCCAGGGGTCATCTTGGGAACCATCTTGGGCGTCGCCGCCAATCATGGCCGGGACAAGATTACCATCGTCACTTCGCCGGGAATCTTCGATCTCGGTGCGTGGCTCGAACAATTAATTGCCGAATCCACTGGAAAAATCGGCAAAGGCATTATTCCTGTGGATCGCGAACGCCTCGCCAGACCGGCTAGCTATGGCAGCGATCGGGTCTTCGCTTATGTGCGACTCGCGTCGAAGCCAAACAAGGCTCAGGATGCAGCCGTTGCGGCCCTCGAAAAAGCCGGGCACCCCGTCGTGCGCATCACTCTGCCAAGCACCTACAATCTCGGGCAGGAATTCTTCCGGTGGGAAATCGCCACTGCTGTTGCCGGTTCCATCATCGGGATTAACGCCTTCAACCAGCCGGACGTCGAAGCCAGCAAGATCGAAACCAAGAAATTGACGAGCCAATACGAAACGACCGGAAGTCTCCCAGCGGAATCGCCTTTCTTCGAGGAGAAAGGCATCAAGCTTTTCGCGGACGAGAAAAACACGGCTGCATTGAAGGGCGGCGCGAAACTTGCCGACGTGTTGAAAACTCATCTCTCACGGATTGGCGCGGACGATTATTTTGCCGTCCTTGGCTACATTACGATGAATCCGGCGAATGAAAAGACCTTGCAAACGATCCGCCACGCCGTTCGCGACAAGAAAAAAGTAGCCACCGTTCTCGGGTTTGGCCCGCGCTTCTTGCACTCCACCGGGCAAGCCTACAAGGGTGGCCCGAATAGCGGGGTCTTCCTGCAGATCACGGGCGACGATGCCAAAGATTTGCCGGTGCCCGGGCAGAAATATACCTTCGGGATTGTGAAGGCTGCACAGGCTCGCGGCGACTTTGCCGTTCTGGCCGAGCGCGGCCGCCGCGCCTTGCGCGTCCACCTGGGGAAGAATCTGAAAACCGGACTCTCCATGCTGACCAGAGCCGTGCAAAAAGCGATCGCATAATTACCGAACCATTTCTTTGGTGTAAAACGGGGAGCACACAAGATGCAACTTGGCATGATCGGGCTGGGGAGAATGGGCGCCAACATGGTTCGGCGCCTGCAAAAAAACGGTCACAAGTGCGTCGTGTATGACCGCAGCGCGGATTCCGTCAAGCAGCTGGAAGGCGAAGGCGCTACGGGTGCGACTTCCATCGATGATTTCGTAAAGAAACTTCAGAAGCCCCGGGCCATCTGGCTCATGGTGCCGGCTGCGGTGGTCGACGCCTCGCTACACGATTTAGCGGGCAAACTAGAAGCTGGTGATACCGTGATCGATGGTGGAAATTCCTACTACATCGATGACATTCGCCGCGCGAAAGAACTCGCTAAAAAGGGAATCCACTATTCGGACGTCGGCACAAGCGGAGGCGTATGGGGCCTCGAGCGCGGCTATTGCCAGATGATCGGTGGCGAGACGGAGGTCGTGAAGCGCCTCGATCCGATTTTCAAAACGCTCGCGCCGGGACGCGGCAACGTCGATCGCACGCCGGGACGCGACAAAATTGGCGGCACTGCCGAGGAGGGCTATCTTCACTGTGGCCCTTCCGGCGCCGGCCACTTCGTCAAGATGGTCCACAACGGTATCGAGTATGGCTTGATGGCGGCTTACGCCGAGGGCTTGAACATTCTCAAGCATGCCAACGCGGGCAAATCCCACCGCGAGGCCGACGCAGAAACCACTCCGCTGCGGAACCCCGAACACTATCAGTACGATTTCAATCTTGCAGACATCACGGAAGTGTGGCGCCGGGGAAGCGTCGTTGCATCATGGCTGCTCGATCTGACCGCCATTTCCCTGCTCGATCAGCCCACCCTTGAACGCTTTTCCGGCCGCGTTTCGGATTCCGGTGAAGGCCGCTGGACCATTCTTGCCGCCATCGAGTCCACTGCGCCCGCGCCGGTTCTGACCGCATCTCTGTTTCAGAGGTTTACATCGCGTGGCGAAGATGATTTTGGGGCGAAGGTATTGTCCGCGATGCGTTTCCAATTCGGCGGACACATTGAAAAGAAGTCTGGGCACTAGAGATTTCAAGAGTCGTTTGGCGTTCGAAGACAGCGAGTTCCGGCTATGATCCCGAACCACCCCGATTCGAATCCGACTGCAGCACCCTGCGTGATGGTTATTTTTGGCGCAACCGGCGACCTGACGAAACGCAAACTGCTTCCCGCGCTTTGCAATCTCGCCCAGGACAACCTTCTTCCGAAACAGTTCGCCATTGTGGGATTCGCCACCAACGACTACACCACGGAAAGCTTTCGCAAGATGCTGGGCCAGGAGATTCCCAAGTACGCTCCCGCCCCTGTCGACCTGAAGTTCTGGGACGGGATCGCCAAACGAATCTATTACGTCCGGGGAGATTTTCAGGACCCCGAGGCCTACAAGCGGCTGAAAGAGCAAATTGAACAGGCTGACAAGCTTCAGAACGCGCTGGGAAACAGATTCTTCTATTTGGCGGTGGCACCGCGATTCTTCTCTCCGATCGTCAAGAAGCTGGGCGAATGCGGCCTGACCAAGGAAGAAAACGATCGGTGGGCAAGGGTGATCGTCGAAAAGCCATTCGGCCATGACCTGGAATCAGCGAAGCAGCTCAACCAGGACTTGATGCAGGTTCTGACGGAAAAGCAGATCTATCGCATCGACCACTATCTCGGCAAAGAGACTGTCCAAAACGTGATGGTCTTTCGCTTTTCAAACAACATCATCGAGCCGTTGTGGAACCGCAATTATGTGGACCACGTGCAAATCACCGCGGCGGAAACCGTCGGCGTGGAGCATCGCGGCGGCTTCTATGAGACCGCAGGCGCCTTGCGGGACATGGTGCCGAACCACCTGTTCCAACTCTTGACCATGACAGCGATGGAGCCGCCGATTTCCTTTGATGCCGATCAAGTCCGCAATAAACAAGCAGAAGTTCTGCACGCCATCCAGCCGCTCAGCCCCGAGGATGTCCTGAAAAACATGGTGCGTGGCCAGTACGGCGCCGGCACGGTGGACGGCCAGCGCGTCGGAGGCTACCGCAGCGAGCCGGATGTCGCGCCGGATTCGAATACGGAAACGTTTGTCGCGCTGAAATTGCAGATCGACAACTGGCGCTGGGCGGGCGTGCCGTTCTATCTGCGCACGGGAAAGCGGCTCGCGCAACGCACAACGGAGATTGTGATCCAGTTCCGCAGGACTCCCTTTGTCCTGTTCCGCAACACCACGGTAAAAAATCTGGAAACCAACCGCCTGGTCATCCACATTCAACCTGAGGAAGGCATTTCGTTAAGTTTCGGCGCAAAGGTTCCCGGCTCGGTCATGAAGCTCGGGCTCGTGAATATGGATTTCGATTACTGCACCTATTTCGGATTGGAGCACAGCACCGGTTACGAGCGGCTGCTGCGCGATTGCATGGCGGGTGATGCCACGCTCTTCCAACGCTCGGACATGGTCGAGGCGGGATGGAATGTGATTCAGCCGATTCTGGACGTCTGGCGCGCTTTGCCCGCCCGCGGTTTCCCGAACTATGCGGCAGGCTCGTGGGGGCCTGTCGAGGCTGACGACTTGCTGGAGCGCGACGGGCGCTCGTGGCGGCGCATCGGGGAAGAAGAAATTGACAAGCGCGGCCGGATCGCCGCTCCCGATAAAGCAGGGATCATCACCTGAGAGGGGCGCGAGTGGATCGTGAGATTCGAATCCTAGCGGACGGCGCAGCCATCGCCAAGCGCGCAGCCGAGGAGTTCGTTCAAGCCGCGGCATCGGCGGTACGCACGAAAGGCTTCTTCAGCGTGGCGTTGGCAGGGGGATCGACCCCGAAAGCGCTCTACCGCCTCCTGGTGAACGACCCGGCGCTGCGCTCGGAAGTTCCTTGGGATAATATACATCTGTTCTTCGGCGACGAGCGCCATGTCGCACCGAGCCATCCCGACAGCAATTTTCGCATGGCTACGGAAGCAATGATTTCAAAGTCGCCGTTGAAAGCGGAGCAGGTCACGCGGATCAAAGGCGAATATCCAGATGCGGAACAGGCCGCCCTAGAATACGAAAAGGCTGTGCGCGAATATTTCAAGCTGAAGAACGGAGAGTATCCGCGCTTTGATCTGGTATTGGCCGGGATGGGCAACGAGGGGCACACCCTCTCGCTTTTCCCAGGAACGAAAGCATTGCATGTGGATAGGCGCATCGCCGTGAGAAACTGGGTGGGCAAGTTGTACGCGGAACGCATCACTCTCGTCGCGCCAGCCGCCTGCAATGCCGCCCAGATCATCTTCCTGGTGGCGGGCGCGGACAAGGCGCCGGCCCTGAAAGCGGTGCTGGAAGGTCCGTTTGAGCCGGAGCAATTGCCCGCGCAACTGCTCCAGCCAAACAATGGAAAACTGCTCTGGCTGGTGGACACTGCCGCCGGCAGCATGCTCTCGATAGGAATTCGAGAATAGTTGACGCTTGACGGTCACACCTGAAACGAGGAGAAAGAAATGGCTACCAGCACCATCCAGGGACAAATAGAGACCTATCTCGGCGCAAAGGCGGATTCCCTGTTGGGATTCAAGTCGCCGAAAATCGCCAAGGAGCGCCTACATCTTCCCGGACCGGACTTCGTCGACCGCATCTACGCCGCGACGGACCGCAATCTGCGCGTGCTAACAAATTTGCAGCGCTTGTTTGGCCACGGTCGGCTGAGCGGTACTGGTTATCTCTCGATTCTGCCCGTCGACCAGGGCATCGAGCACTCCGGCGGCGCCAGCTTCGCCAAGAATCCCGATTACTTCGATGGCGGGAATATCGTGAAGCTGGCCATCGAGGGCGGCTGCAACGCTGTAGCTTCCACCTTTGGCGTGCTGGGCTCCGTCGCGCGCAAGTACGCCCACAAGATCCCGTTCATCGTGAAGATCAATCACAACGAGCTGCTAACCTTCCCGAACAAGGCCGATCAAATTCTCTTCGGCACCGTGCAGCAGGCCTTCGACATGGGCGCGTCCGCCGTAGGCGCTACGATTTACTTCGGCTCCGAGCAAAGCGGCCGCCAGATCGTGGAGATCAGCCAGGCCTTCGCGAAGGCCCACGAACAAGGCATGGCCACCGTCTTGTGGTGCTATCTCCGCAACAACGCTTTCAAGAAGGACAAGGACTATCACCTCTCCGCCGACCTCACCGGCCAGGCCAACCATCTCGGCGTGACCATCGAGGCCGACATCATCAAGCAGAAACTCCCGGAAAATAACGGCGGCTACCAGGCGCTCAACATCGGCGATTCCAGCTATGGTAAGTTTGACAAGCGCATCTACACGGATCTGTGCAGCGATCATCCCATCGACTTGACCCGCTATCAGGTTGCCAACTGCTACATGGGCCGCGTGGGGTTGATCAACAGCGGCGGCGCTTCCGGCGCAAACGACTTCGAAGAAGCTGTCGCCACGGCCGTCATCAACAAGCGCGCCGGCGGCACCGGTCTCATCTCCGGCCGCAAAGCTTTCCAGCGTCCCATGAAAGAAGGCGTTCAGCTCCTCAACGCCATCCAGGATGTCTACCTCAGCCCCGAAGTAACCATCGCCTAGACCCTGGGCTTGCACCAGTAAGAAGTATCCTGGTGCGTTGTTTGGTCTTCAAGGGCCGTGGCTTCTCGGCGAATTTCACACGCTAAAGACCATGGAACCGGTCCCATGCGAAGTTCGGGAACAATGTAGTTTGCGATTCTACGCCATACGCTCGGAGAGCGAGCACATTCGAAACGGGTAGCGGCAGATCGAAAGGAGTTGAACACCCACCACATCTCTGCAACCGGCACAGATCCTGACGGAAGAAGCTCTAGAGCTTCGCGATGTCTTCCGCCATTTGGGTGAGCAAGTCGCTCATTATACGAATTTCGGGGGGCGCGGCAACCCGGTTCTTTCCGTGCTTTACGGATGTTTCCTTGCCGTTCTTCGCTGCGGCCGTGGGCCAGTGCTGGGAAATCGGAATGCCTCGCTCAGAGTACGCAGTGGCATACAGAACATTTGATTGCAGGCTGTGGGGCACTTTGTCCGTCAAGACGGTGGTGACCGTCGTGGTTGCTGTCCGGTCAAAGGTGTAGTGCCACGTTGAGCCGTAGTTGGTCGTGAAAGTTCCAACTCCCGATCTTGGCGACATGTCGGCCGCAGCAGATATCTCCCTCAGCGTGTCGATTCCAGAAACGGCCGGCGCGGACGTGTAAAAGACAACCAAGTAATTTTGTGCTCCCAGCATAGGCGAGTCAGAGAAACACATTCCTGGAAACCTCTTCTGATTCTTTTCGTACCAGTTTGCTGCCCACTCCGGAATGGCCAGAAATAGTCTCTCCTTATCCACACTTCCTAAGGACACGTTTTTCGTGCACCCCGCTCGTTGCCCATCATTGAAGCCATCTTCCAGGGCCAAACCGTAAGAAACAACGTCGGGCGGTCGATTCAACTCTGGCGATGACGTCTCGGGCGCGACAAACACCCCTAGCGAGATGCTTTTCTGTAGTTCACTGGTTCGAACATCTTCTACCGCCGAAACTGCCAGCGGACTCGCTTCGGGCAGTTGAGATGGTGGTGCTCCTGCTACCCACGCAAATACTCCCGTCTTCCCGTCTGACTGAGCCTCGGGGGTGGTTGCCGGAGCGACCAGGGGAATCGCTTTGCGCACTTGAGATGGTGGTACTCCTGCTACCCACCCAAATACTTCCGTCTTCCCGCCTGACTGAGCCTCGGGAGCTGTTGCCGGATTGGCCACAACCGCTCGTAAAGTTGCTTCGGCTTTCACCGCAGGCGCTGGTGTTTGGGGCGCTCGAAAAACTTCCGTCTGCGCGGCCGGCTGAGGCTCGATGGCTGTTACCGGAGCTGGTGCCGGAGTTGTTGCCGGAACTGCCACCGGACTCGCTTCGCGCACTTGAGACGGCGGTACTCCTGCTGCCGACCCAAATACTTCCGTTTTCCCGCCTGACTGAGCCTCAGGAGCTGTTGCCGGAGTGGCCACAACCGCTCGTAAAGTTGCTTCGGCTTTCACCGCAGGCGCTGGTGTTTGGGGCGCTCGAAAAACTTCCGTCTGCGCGGCCGGTTGAGGCTCGATGGCTGTTACCGGAGCTGGTGCCGGAGTTGTTGCCGGAACTGCCACCGGACTCGCTTCACGCACTTGAGACGGCGGTACTCCTGCTACCCACCCAAATACTTCCGTCTTCCCGCCTGACTGAGCCTCGGGAGTTGTTGCCGGAGTGGCCACAACCGCTCGTAAAGTTGCTTCGGCTTTCACCGCAGGCGCTGGTGTTTGGGGCGCTCGAAAAACTTCCGTCTGCGCGGCCGGCTGAGGCTCGATGGCTGTTACCGGAGCTGGCGTGATTGCTGCGGGGGTTTCTTCCGGCCTCACCTCGGACTTCGGTGCTTGTGCCGCTGTCAGGCCGTTAGCCTTCTGGCCCGGCGGAAGCAGCGTAGTCGTTGACGTTTCTGTAGTGGTTGTCGGTGCTGCTGTGAGTTTGGCTTCAATGGTTGGCTTCTTCGGCTCTACGATGTCTTCCGGCGCCGCGGCTGCTTGAACCTGCGAATTTTTCTGATATGCCCGCGCAATTTCTCCCAGGCTTACAGCGGGCTTTATTGCAAAACGTGCAGACTGTGGTGTTACATTCTCCCCTGGCTCCGTTTCGGGCTCCGGCTCTGTACCTGTCTTAGGTGTCGCCACTTTCTCTGCCGCGTTTGCTTCTGCGCTCAATTTGGATCGCAGCGTCTCCGGCTCGATGATACCTAAGAGCGCCATGCGGTTCTGAGTCGGAGTAGTTTTTCCGGAAGCTGGCGTAGGTGCCTGTACAACCCCTGTCGGCTTCACTTCCGCTTTCACCTTGGTTCGCAGCGTCTCCGGCTCGATGATACCCAAGAGCGCTAGGTTCTCAGTCGGAGCAGTCTTTCCGGAAGCTGGCGAAGAAACCCACGACCTGGCTTTCGGTTTAACTACCTTGCAAACCATTCCATCAACAAGTGCTTCGTCCGGCCCGACATTGTTACCTGCGGCCTCAAGAGTCCGGCAGTCTGAGAATTGTGTATTCTGTGCATAAGCCAACGAGGGAAGCAGCGCCGCAAGAACAACCGCCAAGGGTGTGTATTTCATTGCGACTCTCCTGGTCACAGGATAGCTTGCCGCAGCGTCCCTGGGTCGCTCAATTGACAGCAGATGCAGAAGAATAACTGGCCACTCGGACAGGGTCCGTTACGCCCTGCGGGGTCTGGCGGGTGCTCGGTTCAACCGGTGGACGAGTGGACTTGATCCGCGGGTGGTAGATTAGCTTGCATACCGACAGAAGGCATGAATTTCGAGACACTTCCTCGTCTCGGTCATGAAAAACGGAAGTGCCTCGATTGTGGAAGTCCTGATCGAGGCAGCTGTCTATTCATTACTGATCTAGGGGAGTTTCCCGCGCTCGGAAGACCGCCAACGGTTCAATCTCCCCACCAATTGAGCGGAGCGGCGCTCACGGATTAGAAGCGAAGCACTTTGGGAGAACTAAAGAACAGCGAGCTGCCCGCCGTTGTGGAAGCTAGAGTCAGTCCGATTCACATTCTCCTGCAGCACGCAGGAATGCCGGCCTCATTCCTTCAGCGGCGTGATGGATGGACCGGTGTTTATCCCGCGAGCCGAATTTTCGGTCTTTACCCAATAGTTCACGGAGCCGCCGGCGAGCTTTGTGCAATTGCGATTTTGAAGTGCCCAGTGAACAACCTAGGATTTTGGCGATCTCGCGGTGTGCGTAGCCTTGGACGTCATAAAGCACAAACATCGCTTTAGATCTCGGAGGCAACTGATCGACGGCCTTCTGGAGAGTTGTGCGATCGATGTAGCCTTCCAGGTGCAGGTCTGGCCCGCCCAACTCCCTTTGTGAGCCGCCAGTTGTCTCCCCAGCTTCCGCGATTTCGTCGAGGGACGTTTTCGCCAACGTCGTCCGGCGAAGGCGCATGAGTACTATGTTCACGCTCACACGATACAGCCAGGTGGAGAACGCCGAGTCACCCCGAAACGAGTGAATCTTGCGGAAGACATGTAAGAAAATCTCCTGTGTCAAATCCTCGGCTTCGGCCGCGTTCTTCAACATGCGCGTACACAGGGCAAAGACTCGCGCACAGTGCGATCGGTAGAGGGATTCAAATGCGGCGGCGTCGCCCCGCTGCGCTAATTGAATGGTTTCGGCCTCGGGCAATTCGTGAGCTTCAGTTGGTCTCGGTTCTCTCACAGAGTCCTTTCTGGCACACCTCTGCGCTCTCTTTGAACGATCCCCGGTGGAAGGCGGATAGCCCCGTCGGCTAACAGCCAGGAGCCCAAGATAAACTGACCGTTGGATTGAACAGGCAAGTAGGTTGCCATGCTGCAATTTTTTTGTAAGACTGTGGGTTTTCGCAACTTATTCTGCTCTCGACAGATCTTCTGCCAAGTTTCCGGCGGTACTAGTTCTTGAAAACGTTTCTCAAAGCGTTTCCTTTCTTCACAGCGCGGAGCAGGCCGTCCCAGCTTTCCCTGCCTCTCTCTTAGCGGTTGGAAACATCGCTACGGAGGTCGGGGAGGCTAGGGGAGAGAACCGGCTGTACCCGTTACTGCCACCCTGGTGAGGTGCCAGGTTGTGCGCCTGGTGCGCCGAGTGGTCCTCCTGACTCGTGCTTCACCATTCGTGTGCGAGGACCGCCGGGTTGATTCTTCGCCCCGCATTTCTCTTGAAGGCCGAGAGCGGCTCGGGGCCGACTCCACGAATAGGCAGCCTTTGCGCATGTTGAGTTAAACTGGCGCCGGTTTAGAGGAGGCATCACCGATGGCGGAAGGCGCCCGTAAGCTTCGCCACATCAACGGGCTGAGACAAGTCTGCGACGAAGGCCGCTCAGCATCATCGCGACCATGGCTTCTGTCCCAGTCGTCCGGTCGTTCGCGCCAGCTCCATTGAACTTCCCAACGTAGGTCCAGGATGCCCAGGGCTGGCGCTCGGGCGATGCGCTGTCCTCCCCAAACGGTGAACGTTTTTGGGGCCCGTTCTATGCGTCCACGTTTTATGGGCTGTGGACCTGCGAATACCAGGGTGTGGCGGACAAAGAAGTCCTGTCCATCGTGGAGATGACCCCAACGTTCCAGGGCGATGGGCAACCAGTAGGGGGCCCGGCCGCTCGGCCTTCGACTGGTCACTTCTGCAAAAAGGCATTTCCGCAGTCATCGAAAACCCATCTGTGAAACAAAAACCATGCCCACGCATCACACTCCTGAACGAAACGCAAGGAGACGAAACGTGGCAAATAGGCTGGAGGGAAAAGTAGCGGCAATTACCGGGGGAAGCCAGGGGATCGGATTGGCGATCGCGCAGCGGTTGGCACAGGAAGGAGCGGACGTTGCGTTTTGCTACCGCTCAAACAAGGCGGGGGCCGAGGAAGTGGCCGCGGGAATTCGGAAGCTGGGGCGAAAGGCAGCGGGATTCCCATGCGACGTGGGCCGCGTTGTGGACGGACAGAAATTCATCACGGATACAGTAGCGCAGTTTGGAAAAATCGACATCCTCGTCAACAACGCGGGGCTCGAACGCCACGCCGATTTCTGGGACGCCACTGAAGAAGATTACGACGCGGTCCTGAACGTCAATCTCAAAGGCTTGTTTTTCATTACCCAGGCGTTTGTGAAGCACCGCATGCGGGCAAAGGCCGGGGGCAAGGTCATTAACATCAGCTCCGTGCATGAGGAGCTTCCCTTCCCGCATTTCACTTCGTATTGCGCAAGCAAGGGTGGCGTGAAAATGTTGACGCGCAACCTTTCGATCGAACTCGCACCGTTCGGCATCACCATCAACAACATCGCTCCGGGAGCTATCGAAACACCCATCAACACCAAGCTGTTGAACGACCCGGTCAAGTTGAACGCGCTATTGGGAAACATTCCACTGAAACGGCTTGGCAAACCGGAAGACGTAGCGTCAATGGCGGCATTCCTGGCGAGCTCGGAATCCGACTACGCGACCGGAGCGACGTTTTTCGTCGACGGCGGGCTGACCTGGAATTATCAGGAACAGTAGAGAAAGAGACACACCCCCGAGTGCTGCCCGTGATTCTTGCCATGGCTATCTCGCTCAGGCGCGGGTGAGTGTTGCAGAGCGCGCCACTTCCAATGTTGCCTTTCGCGAAAACCGCGTTACCGGCGACCAGCAGCTCCGCCCCCGCGCGCACTACATCAGCGACGGTATCGAGGGCCACCCCGCCATCCACTTCGATGCGGTAGGAAAGGCCAAGCTCTTCGCGGACTTCGGCAAGGGTTTTGATCTTCTGGAGAGCGCCAGGAATGAATTTTTGTGCCCCAAATCCCGGATTCACGCTCATCACCAGAACGTGGTGAACCATCTCCAGGACTTCATCCACCATGTACACCGGCGTGGCGGGATTCAGCACCACGCCTGATTTGCATCCGTGTGACTCAATCAGCTGCAGCGTGCGATGGAGATGAACGCAGGCCTCCTGATGCACGGAGATCCAGCTGGCGCCGGCTTCGGCAAATGCAGGAATGAACTCGTCAGGGTGTTCAATCATTAGGTGGCAATCGAAGGTGGTGCTCGGAAGAGCTTTCCTCAGCGAGGCCACGACTAACGGCCCCAAGGTGATATTCGGCACAAAGTGGCCGTCCATCACGTCCACATGGAGCACGGTGCCGCCGCCGTTGAGCGCCTCTTTCGCCTCCTCGCCCAGCCGCGCGAAGTTTGCGGAAAGAATCGAGGGTGCCAGTTCGATGGTCATGGGCAACCAGCCGCTCCTTCCTTTCCTCGGAGAAAACAGATTATACGCGGAAGTTCTTCGATGCCTGCTGAAAAGTGTGATGCGAATCAGAATCCGCGCCTCAGCACGGAATCGTACAGCGTTTCTGGCTGCTCTCGCGCGCCAACTCGAGCATGCGCATGACCTCCAGCGCATATTCGGGAGTCACGGCCAGTGCCGCGTGTCCGACAATGACGTCGCGCAAATTCGAATAGTAATCGCGGTAGTCGCAGATGGCCGAAGGAACGCGCCGCCGTTCGAACGAATCGCCCGCCGGCACCGTCAAGAGGCCCCAGTCTTCCTCCGGCTCGTATCCCCAAGGCCTGTTCACGGGAATAAAGCCCCGGCGGAGATTCATTTCCTGCGGATCGAAGGTTTGTTTCACGAAGCTAGCTTGCGTACCAAATAGAACAAAGCGGGGTCGCGGCGCGGCGGCCAGGATGCTGGATCGAAGAACGGCGCGCATGCCGTTCGAATAGTGCAGAGTGATATCAAAACCGTCGTCGGCCACGGCGTGATCACGCTCCGTTCGAACGTCGGCGGTTACGGCTTCCGGCAGGCCAAAGAGAACCAAAGCGTGATCGATCATATGGGGTGCGATGTCGAATAGGATTCCGCTGCCGGGAGATGCGCTCTCGCGCCAAGCGCCGGGCTTGAGCTGCGGGCGGAAGCGGTCGTAACTCGTTTCGAAACGCACGATGCGGCCCAGCGTGCCGGCCTTCACCACCTGCCGGATGGCTTGAAAGTCTCCGTCATAACGGCGGTTCTGATAGACGGTGAGCAGGCGATTGACGGTCCGCGCAAATTGCACCAGCGAAACAGCCTCTTCAAGAGTTGTGGTAAACGGCTTATCGACGACCACATCACGGCCCGCCTCCAGACATTGCCGCGCGAAAGAATAGTGCGTCTCGTTAGGAGTGGCAATCACGATGAGGCGAATCTCCGGTATCGACAGCAATTCGTCCAAGCTCCGCACGATTCGAACGTCGGGGTACTTCTCCGCTGCTTCGGTGCCGTTGCGTTGCAAAATCGCGTAGAGATGCAAACCAGGCACGGCGCGAATCACCGGCGCGTGAAACGCGCGGCCAGCGAGACCGAATCCTACGAGGCCGACTTCAATCATAGCGCGACATCTTTCGTCAAGAATGAACGCTAAAGAGTATCGAACTTTCTAGTCCCAGTAAGAAAGATTTTTCAGAAATGTGAAGTTGCTTGAAAGAGCAGCGTCCTTCAGAATGACGGATCACCCATGAGCGTACAAAATTCAGCCATCACAGAAACGGAAAGGCATCGCAACCTGCTGGTCCTGCTTTTCGCAGGCTTCGTACTGAGCGGAATAGCAACCACGATCATCGGTCCGATGTTGCCCATTTTTATTCGCAGATGGTCTCTCGATGACCGACAGGCTGGTCTTTTCTCCACCATTCAATTCCTGGCTGCATTAGGGGGCACTCTAGCATCAAGCGTGATTGCCGCCTGGCAAGGATACCGCCCGGCTTTGATTTTAGGTTATGCCCTCATGGGAGGTGGCCTTGCCGGTCTCAACGCCGACACGCACGTTGTTGCTCTAACGGCCACCGCAGCTTTCGGCTTGGGCTATGGGCTAATCACTCCAGGAACAAATTTGTTCGTTGCGGAATTAGGCGCAGCCAAGAGTGCTTCGCTCTTGAACTACCTCAATTTCGCCTGGGGAGCAGGAGCGATGGCCTGTTCCCCATTAATCGCTCTGGCGTTGAAACGCAATGGGCTGGGTATCCTGCTGACGGGTGCCGCCACCTTTGGTGGAATTCTCGTTCTGGGCCTGTTGTTCGTCTCTTTCGGCGTGCAGAAACATGAAAAAGATGCGCATGCCGCCAGTACCCCATCATCCGCAATCGGACTGGGAGTCACGTTTGCCCTGGCGGTCATGTTTTTCATTTATGTTGCGATGGAAAACGGTATCGGTATCTGGTCCGCAGAGTACGCCAAGCGGCTCGCGAGCGGCATTACTGGCATGACCACGCTTGCGCCTATGTTCTTCTACGCCGGTCTGACATCCGGCCGCGCCGCCGCACCGCTCGTACTACGGCGCCTGCCCGAGAGAAAAATAGTGCTGGGCGCTCTGAGTCTGGCGGCGGCGGCAACGGCATTGCTGATCGTATCCAGATCGCTTCCCGTTGCCACCGTGGCAGTCTTTCTGGCCGGCCTGGGGTGCGCGAGTGTTTACCCCATTTTTATTGCCTGGCTCTCGCGATGGTATGGGGCAGGCGCGAAAAAAATCGGAGGCATGCTCTTCGCTCTTGCTTCTCTCGGAGGATCTGCCGGTCCTGGGTTGATCGGAGCGGTCTCCCAGTACTCCGGCAGCCTGCGCGTGGGATTGCTCGTGCCGCTGATCTGCGCAACTATCCTGATTTGTCTGGCACTACTGCTGCGCCGGCAGTCGGCGGCGTAAGGTATTCTTAGTCCGTGCAGAATGCCGCATCCTCTGACGGCTCACCCACGAACGGACTGCTCCTGGGGCTGGTGATCACCCTGGCCGCCGTTCTGGCTTACGCCTCCTACACCACCGTGCAGCTCGCTGGTCTGCGAAGACTGCAGAGCGAGATGGTGGACCGCAACCGGAAAGACTCGCTACAGCTGCTGCGCGTCCAGAACGATCTCAATTCCATTGCGCTTGCGATGCGCGACATGCTGGACACCACGGAATCTTATCCGCTGACGGCCTGGACGGCTCAATTCGAACGCATTCATCAGGATCTGGACGCCGGGTTGAAGCTCGAGGAGAGTCTTGCCGGAGCGAACCGCACTCCTGAGCAGCGGCTGTTTCTCTCTCAAGCGGTGGCACAGTTTTGGGACGCCGTGAACCGCATGTTCGGGGTGGCGCAGAACGGCAAGGAAGCCGAGGCGAGAGAGCAAATTCGATTGTCGCTCCAGGCGCGACAACAAGCCCTCAGCACGGCGGTGTCGCGGCTACTCGTGGAAAACAACGAAGGCGAGGAGCAGGCCGCCGCGCGCATCGCTCAGATTTACGACGGTGTGCAGCGGCAGCTCTATATTTTCCTGGCGGCAATGCTCATCGCCATCGTTTTGACCAGCTTGTACCTGATTCGCAGCAACCGCCAAATTTTTGCCCGCCTGGCAGAGCTTTCCGAGCAGCGCAGCGATTTGGCGCAAAAACTGATCTCCACTCAGGAATCGACGCTACGGCATATTTCCCGCGAACTCCATGATGAGTTCGGCCAGGTTTTGACGGCCATCGGATCGATGCTGGGCCGTGCAGGCAAGCATGCTCCGGAAGGATCGTCCCTCGGCGAGGATCTGAAGGAGGTGCAGGAGGTCGCGCAATCGACACTAAACAACATCAGGATGCTCTCTCAAGCTCTTCATCCCGTGCTGCTCGAAGAGGCCGGACTAGAAAGCACGCTCGACTGGTATATTCCCACCGTGGGACGGCAGACGGGTCTCGCGCTACATTACGAGAAGACGGGACAACCCTTCCCAGTCGAAACGAGCGCAGGGGTACATATCTATCGCGTGTTGCAGGAAGCATTGAATAACGTGAGCCGGCATTCCGGTGCCAGCGACGCCTGGATCTGGCTGAGATACTCTCCGGATTCACTGGAGCTCGAAGTGGAAGATCACGGCACTGGTTTCGTGCCAGAAAAGTTGCAACGTGGGATCGGGTTGGTAGCCATGCGGGAACGCGCCGAGTTGATTGGCGGCACGCTGACCATCTCACCATGGCCCCAAGGCGGAACCAAAATCCGTCTTCAGATTCCTCGAGTCAAAGTGGATGCTAATGGCGCATAAGATTACCGTTCTACTGGCCGACGATCACGCGCTAGTACGCCGTGGATTCCGCCGGATGCTGGAAGATGACCCGGAAATCTTGGTGGTTGGAGAAGCCAGCGACGGTAAAGAAGCAGTGCGCCTGGCCTGCGAATTGCGGCCCCGCATCATCGTGATGGACTGCGCGATGCCGGAACTGAGCGGCATCCAAGCGACACGAAGAATCCTGGAAAAATTTCCGGAGGCGGGAATCCTGATGCTCAGCATGCATTCCGAGGAAACCCTGGTAAGCCAGGCGCTCGAGGCAGGCGCACGCGGCTACGTGCTGAAAAATGCCATGGACCTCGACCTAGTCAGCGCAGTGAAGAGCATCGCGGCGGGCATGACGGTGCTCGATCCGCAAGTGTCGCGCCGGGACACTCTCAAAGGGGAGCGCGGAGGAGGATTGACACCACGCGAGCTGGAAATCCTGCAACACATCGTGGCCGGCAAATCGAACAAGGAAATCGCAGCGGACTTGAATCTGAGCGTGAATACTGTTGCAGTGCACCGCGCCAATATCATGGACACGCTGGGGATTCACAAGACGGCAGAGCTGGTCGTCTACGCGATTCGAAATGGGTTGGTGAACCTGCCGTGAACCGGCGAGACTTCCTTTTTAGAACTCTCGCGGCGGGACTAACTACGGCGGCAGCGCCACCTTGGATCTTTGCGAAGCCCCCGGCTACTTTGGGATTCCGCTTGACCGACGTGACGAACGCTGCGGGAGTCCAGTTTCGGCACAACAGCGGCGCCTATGGCGGCAAGTTGCTGCCGGAGACTCTGGGCTCGGGCTGCGCGTTCCTTGATTATGACAGCGATGGCTGGCAAGACATCCTGTTGGTGAACGGCATGGACTGGCCCGGACACAAGCGCCAGCGATCCACGTTGCGGCTCTACCGGAACAACCGCAACGGCACGTTTACGGACGTGACGCGAAGCGCCGGCCTCGACGTCGAGATCTACGGCATGGGCGTGGCCGTCGGCGATTACAATAATGATGGTTTCCCCGACATTTTCATCACTTGCGTGGGGCAAAGCCGACTTTTTCGCAACACCGGCAGAGGTGCTTTCGTGGACGCCACGCGCTCTAGTGGCTTGTTCGGGCGTCAGGGCTTCAGCACTTCCGCTCTGTGGTTTGATTATGATCGGGATGGATTGCTGGACCTTTTCATTTGCAATTATGTGCGCTGGTCTCCCCAGCACGATGTCTTCTGCAGCACCGATGGCTCGCACAAGTCGTATTGCACCCCGGAAGCGTATCGTGGGGATACCTGCTGGCTCTTTCACAATCGCGGCAACGGAACTTTCGAAGACGTGACGGCAACCAGCGGCATTTTTGACAGCAGCTCAAAATCCCTGGGAGTGGCGATGCTCGACTACGATCAGGACGGCTGGCCGGATCTGTTGGTGGCCAATGATACGCAGCCCAATAAGTTGTACCGTAATTTGAAGAACGGGAAGTTTAAGGACGTTGCGGTGGAGGCCGGTCTGGCGTTCAGCACGGAAGGAAAAGCACGCGCCGGCATGGGCGTCGACGCGGGAGATTTCGATGGTTCGGGCAAGCCCGGTGTGGCCATCACCAATTTCGACAACGAAATGATCGGTCTCTATCGCGCTACCGCCCCAGGAGTTTTCGACGATGTGTCCATTCCATCCGGCATCGGGGCTGCGTCGCGCAACTCGCTGGGCTTCGGCTGCTCTTTCCTCGACGCCGATCTCGACGGTTTTCTGGACCTCGCCGTTGCCAACGGCCACATTGATGAAACCGTTCGAAACATACGCGGCAACATCGGCTACGCGCAACCGCCGCAACTTTTTCTGAATCTAGGCGGCGGAAAATTCCGCGACGTGGCCGGCCAGGTTGGCGCCGGTTTCGAATCTCCAAAGGTAGGTCGCGGCCTGGCCTGCGGCGATTTCGATCGCGACGGTGACGTGGACATCCTGATGACCACGAACAATGGGCCAGCCTACCTATACCGCAACGACCAAACAGCAAACGCTCGGAGCATTCGATTTCACTTGAAGGGCACGCAGTCGAATCGGGATGCCATCGGCTCGGCCGTCCACATTTTCCACCAGGGCCAAAGGCAATCGAGGATCGTTCGAGGGGGCTCCAGCTATCTTTCTCAATCGGAATTGCCGGTGACGTTTGGCCTCGGCGGGCTTGAGAAAATCGAGCGCGTGGTGATTGACTGGTCTAGCGGCCGCACCGAGGAGTACAAAGATCTGCGGGCTGGAAAAACGTATAATTGCATGGAAACAAAGGGGATAGATGGTCAGCCCGGCTTCTAGTGGTTTTCCATTATTGCCAAGCGCGGCAGCAATCCCTATAACTGGGCCAACAAGCAGTATGGCCTCCAGCCTCGCCAGTCCCTGGCTCGCTTCGGGGCACCCCAAACTGAATCGCGGCCGGATGTTTCTGGAAACATCCGGCCGCTATTTTGATAACCGCTAACCGCGCACGCTGGTGGAGATGATGCCGATTGATTTTGCTAAGCGGTGGTTATCGCGAATCCTGGCGGCGCTGACGCTCAGCGCCGTTTACCTGTACGGATATCCCTCGGCCACGATTTTTTACTTCATTGTCGATTTGTTGCATGTGGCCCTTGGAATAGTCTTAGCGATTCTCCTCTTTTTCTGCGTGGTGCGGCTGCTCCCACGCGAAACACTGCTGGGCCGCCTGGGCTGGCTCTGGCTGGCTGCGGGAGCCCTTCTCGGAATCGTGTTGATCAAGATCGGCACGCCTCTTCGGCTGAAGCCGTGGTTGTATGCGCATATAGCGTTGTGCGTTCTTGGCGCGCTTTTCCTAGCAACCTCGTGGCTCATTTCAAAAGGGTGGCTCGGTGAGAGCATTCCCCGGCGCGGCTTGGGATTTGCCGCGCTGACGCTGCTAACCGTGGGCATGGCGGCAGGAACGTGGTGGACGCGCGAGGTCGCCTGGAAAAACGCGAACCGCATCTCCAATCCGCCGATGCCGCCGGAGACTATGGACAGCGAAGGCGACGGTCCGCAGGGGAAATTCTTCCCCAGCTCCGCGCAGACGAGACACGGCGGCAATATTCCCTCCCAGTACTTCATGAAATCGGATGCCTGCCAGCGCTGCCATGCCGACATCTACAAGCAGTGGGACAGCTCGATGCATCATTTCTCTTCCTTCAACAACCAGTGGTACCGCAAGAGCATCGAGTACATGCAGGAAGTCGCTGGCACGCGTTCCTCCAAGTGGTGCGCCGGCTGCCATGATCCCGCGCTGCTCTACGGCGGGTTATTCGATGCGCCCATCAAGCAGATCGTCGACCTTCCGGAAGCTCGCGCCGGTCTGGGCTGTCTGATGTGCCATAGCATCGTCGAAGTGAAGAGCACCATGGGCCAAGGCGACTTTTTCCTGGAATACCCGAAGCTCCACGAACTGGCGGCCAGCGAGAATCCGCTGGTGCGCTCATTGCACGACTTTGTCGTTCGCCTGAACCCCGAGCCGCACCGCCGTACTTTTCTGAAGCCGTTCATGCGCTTAGACACCGCGGAATTCTGCTCATCGTGCCACAAGGTTCATCTGGATGTCCCGGTGAATCATTACCGTTGGATTCGCGGCTTCAACGAATATGACAACTGGCAAGCCAGTGGAGTTTCCGGGCAGGGCGCGCGCGCCTTCTATTATCCGAAGTCGCCCATGAATTGCGCGGATTGCCACATGCCGCAAGTTCCCTCGAACGATGACGGCAACGTTGACGGCCTGATCCATTCGCATCGCTTCCCCGGCGCGAACACGGCGGTACCCACGGCAAATCAGGACCAGGCGCAATTCGAGTTCGCCAAGACGTTTCTACAGGACAAACAACTGAGCGTAGATATTTTCGCGCTCTCACCGGCGGAAAAACAAACCAACGTGCCCGTGCGCGGCGAAATGGGAAGGCCGGAACTCTCGACGACTTTCGCCGTTGGCGAAGAATCTGATATTTCACTACCGAAAGGCCCCGCCGGCGAAATTCGTCCCATTACCGCTCCCATTGATCGCACCGACGCGGCCGTGCGCCGCGGCGATGACGCTCGCGTGGATGTCGTCGTGCGCACCCGCAAGGTTGGGCACTTCTTCCCTGGTGGCACGGTGGACGCTTTCGATGTCTGGCTTGAGCTGCAAGCCACGGATGAAAAGGGCCAAGTGATTTTCTGGAGCGGGAAAGTGGAGGACGATGGCCAAGGACCGGTCGAGCCCGGGGCGCACTTCTATCGTTCGCTGCAGATTGACGGGCATGGCCATCCCATCAACAAGCGAAACGCCTGGGCGACTCGGTCGGTTGTTTACGTCCATCTGATCCCTCCGGGGGCGGCAGACACGGCGCACTATCGTCTGCATATCCCGGAGAATGCTGGCGACCAGATCACCTTGCATGCTCGGCTCAACTACCGGAAGTTCAGCTGGTTCAATACTCATTTTTCATTCGCCGGCGTCGAGGCGGACAAAACGGGGCCGGGCGACCTGGGCAGGGCCACCACGCCTGATTACGACGACCGCCAGTGGGCATTCAACGGCGACACTGCGAAGGTGTCTGGCAACCTCAAGACCATTCCCAACCTTCCCATCACCACCATTGCGGAGGACACCAAGACGCTGCGAGTTCTTCCACGAAATGCGGCCGTCCCCCAGCCCAAGACAGCCAGCTCCAAGGAAGATTGGACCCGGTGGAACGATTACGGGATCGGGCTCTTCTTGCAGGGCGATTTGAAAGCTGCCGCGGCAGCCTTTGAGAAGATCACCCAGGCGGACCCGCAGAATCCCGACGGCTGGACCAACATTGGCCGCGTTCTGTTACAGGAGGGGGATACTGCGGGCGCGCGAAAAGTGCTGGAGAAATCCCTGGTAATCGACGCGCGGCTTGCGCGGACGAATTTCTTTTACGCGCGCGCGCTCAAAGAAGACGGCGACTACGACGGCGCGATTGCTCACTTGCGGACCGTCCTTGAGCAGTTCCCGCGCGACCGAGTTGTGCGCAACGAGCTTGGCCGCGTTTTGTTTCTCCAGAAGCGCTACGCCGATGCCGTTAAAGAATTCGAGCAGACACTGTCCATTGATCCCGAAGATCTGCAGGCACATTACAACCTGATGCTCTGCTACAACGGCCTCGGCGACGATGCTAAAGCCAACGAACACAAGACACGCTATCTGCGCTTCAAAGCCGACGAATCCGCGCAGGCCATTACCGGGCCTTATCGCCAGGCTCATCCCGATGACAACAATGAGCGGCAGGCGATTCACGAACACGTCAGCGTCGCGCTTACCACGGCGCAGACCAAGAAGGCTATTGCTGCGCGGGCGTCAGCGCCAAGCGTCACCCGGGAGCGTGCCCGATCCGGCGGTTCGAGATAATTCTTAGCCTGATGGTCGGTTCAAGGAGCCACGGCGAATGACCTGGATCAAGACTGTCCGAATGGATGAAGATGATCGCGTAAAGAGCGCAATGGAAGCGCAGCGCAAGCTCTATCCGGTCGAATACGCTACGCCCGTCCATCCTGTGAATGACGGCGAAACGTCCGGCATCGTAGCGAGCCATACGCTTCTCCCCGACGTGCTCTTCCATGCCTTTAGTACGTTTGGTGCGCTCATGTCACCGGACTTGCCTCTCAAGCGGCATCAGCACGAAATGATCGCGACCATGGTTTCGGTGACGAATCGCTGCCACTATTGAATTGAGTCTCACGCAGAGTTTCTGCGTCGTGTCACGCTGGATGAACCAATGGTCAGTGCGCTGCGGCATGACTATCGGACTGCGCCGATTGGCGAGCAGGATCGCGCCATGCTGGACTACGTAGTGAAGCTCACGAAAGACGCGACGCAATGCGGCCCGGAAGATCATGTCAAGCTGCGCGCTGTGGGCTTTGAAGATCGCGGCATTCTGCAGATCACCCTGATCGCGTCCTGGTTTAATTACATCAATCGCGCGGCCGATGCACTTGGCGTCGGCCGCGACTGATCTTTGGGGGAATGGTGAAGCGTTCGCTCGCAACAATTCTAGCTTTTCCCCTGGCAATAGTCCTCATGGAACAAACAGGAATCGGAACAATGCCGGAAATCTCAACGGTTCAACTCCGGGATGTCACGCAACAAGCGGGACTCCGCTTTGTCCACAACAACGGCGCTTTTGGGAAGAAATTTCTCCCCGAAACAATGGGACCGGGAGTGGCCTTTATTGACTACGACAACGACGGCTGGCCGGACATTTTTCTTGTGAACGGCATGGACTGGCCCGGCCACGTTCAGAAACACACGACGCCCAAGCTCTATCACAACAATCATGACGGCACGTTCACGGACGTAACGCACAGGGCGGGATTGGACGTGCAGATGTTTGGGATGGGCGTGGCGGTCGGGGACTACGACAACCACGGCTACGACGATCTTTTCGTCACCGCATACGGGCAGAACCACCTTTTTCACAACAACGGCAACGGCACTTTCACCGATGTCACGCAAAAAGCGGGCCTGCTGGGGTCCAAGGAATTCAGCACCAGCGCGGCGTGGGTCGACTACGACAAAGACGGACATCTGGACTTGGTGGTCAGCAACTATGTCCAGTGGACCCCGGAGACTGATCTGTATTGCACGCTTGACGGCAAAAGCAAATCGTACTGCACGCCAGAATCCTACAAAGGAACTTCTGTTCGTCTCTGGCACAATCGCGGCAATGGCACATTCGAAGACCTAACGCAGAAAGCCGGTCTCGGAGACCCCACTTCGAAAACTCTTGGTGTCGCAGTGCTCGATTTCGACGACGACGGTTGGCCCGATCTTATGTTTTCGAATGATACGCAGCCGAACAAGCTTTACCGCAACAATGGCAACGGCACATTTACGGAAAAAGCGGTCGTCGCAGGAATCGCTTTCAGTGAAGATGGCGTGGCCCGCGCCGGCATGGGTGTGGATGCGGCGGATTACGACCATTCCGGCTTCCCCAGCCTGTTGATCACCAATTTTGCGAACCAGATGCTGTCGCTCTATCACAATGAAGGAAAAGGACTCTTTGTCGACGAAGCTCCGCGCTCGGAGATCGGGCGCGCTTCCCTGCTCACTCTCGGCTTCGGCTGCTTTTTCTTCGATTATGACCTTGACGGCTGGCCAGATGTGCTGGTCGCGAACGGCCACATCGATGCCGACGTCCAACGCGTGCAGGCGAACGTGAAATACGCCATGCCACCGCATCTGTTTCGCAATGTTGGCAAAGGGAAATTCGAAGAGGTCACCAAGTCCCTTGGGCAAGCATTCGCCTCTCCCCGAGTGGGGCGCGGGGCCGCCTACGCGGATTTCAATAACGACGGCCGCCTGGACCTGCTGCTTTCCACCAACGGCGGCCCGGTGTATTTGTTTCGGAATGAAGTGCAGGGCGCCGCCCTGAACCACAGTCTGCGCATCAAGCTGACCGGCACAAAATCCAACCGTGATGGCATTGGGGCAACTGTGAGGCTAACGTCCGGAGGAGAAACGCAGACGCAGATGCTGCGCAGCGGCTCCAGTTACCTCTCCGCCAGCGAGCTCGTTTTGACGTTTGGCCTGGCGCACAACGAGAAAGTCGACACCGTCGAAATTCGCTGGCCCAGTGGCGAGGTCGATCGGCTTTCGAATGCGCGCGCAGGCCAGACCGTGACGGTGACCGAAGGAAAAGGGATCAGCGCATCCCGCCCTTTCGAAAAGAAAAACTAAACGCTCCCGCGAAACCTCTCCGGCGATAAGCAAACCGTCCGCGAATCGGCTGGGGGCGTTTTACCGGCCTTCAGAGAAGAATTTCTAGAACAAGTTCCACAGGAACTGGTTGTATACCTCGTGGTGATACTGCACCTCGGGGACTTTCACGACGGTGCCGAGGGAACGAGGGCAACGATCCGCGGCGACGCGCTTCAGGTCCGAGTAACGAGCTTTGACGTCGGCGCCAAGAAGGGTGGTGGTCCACTCGGCCTTTTCAAAGTTTTCGAGTGCCGTATAGATATTGTCCGGCAGGTAGCGCTGAGCTGAGCGCAGATTCTTGATCTTGGCTACCTCGCCGTCCAGTCCAGATTTAAAGATCGAGAACATCACCATGTACGGATTTGCGTCAGGAGCGACGGCGCGCACTTCGGTGCGCATGCTGCGCTCGTTGCCAATGGGGATGCGCACCATAGCTCCGCGGTTCACCGGCGAAGCATTGAGCTGATTGGGCGCTTCGAAGTGCGGGTCAAGTCGGCGATAGGCGTTCACGCTGGAATTGAACAACAGGCAGATATCGTTTCCGTGGGTGAGGATGCGGTCCACGAACTCCCAGCCCATCTTGCTGAGCTTTTCTTCGCCCTTGGGATCCCAGAACAGGTTTTTTCCCTCTTTGCTGATGGAAACGTTGGTGTGCATGCCGCTGCCGTTGACGCCGACCACGGGCTTCGGCAGGAAGCAAGCCGTGAACCCCATGTTGGTGGCCACCTGGCGGCAAATCAGCTTGTAGAGCTGGATCTGGTCGGCGGCGGCGACGACTTCGCCGTAGCTGTAGTTGATTTCAAATTGCGAGGGCGCGACTTCCGGGTGATCCTTCTCGTTCTGGAAACCCATGGCCCGCTGGACTTCCGCGGTGGTATCAATAAACGTGCGCAGCGGATCGCCGGGCAGAGAGTGGTAGTAACCGCCGGTATTGACGTGTTGGAACTTGCCGGTTTCGTTGTAATTCCGCTCCGCATTTTGGCCCTTGAAAAGGAATCCTTCGATTTCGTTGGCGGCGTTGAGCGTATAGCCCTTCTTCTCGTGGAGATTGTCGGCGTAGCCCTTCAGGACTCCTCGAATGTCAGCGGAGTAAGGCGAACCGTCTTTGTCGATCACGTGGCCGAAGACAAGGACTTTGCCGGATCCAAACACATCCGCTGGCGCCCAATAAAACGACCCCCAATCCATGGCCAGCCGCAGGTCGCTTTCGCGTTGCGCGGTGAATCCACGGATCGAGGAGCCGTCAAACGTCAAATTGTCCCAGCTCTTAATGAGAAACTTCTTGTCGTAGTCGAGCATGTGCAGACGGCCTTCGAGGTCGCTGAACAACACGGTCACGGCCTTGATGCGCTTTTCATCTGTCAAATACTTAATGCGTTCTTCCTGAATTTTGTGCGCGTCCACTCGTTTCTGACGCTGCTCCTTGGCTTTCAGATTTAACTGCTCCAGCTCGTCATAGGAAAGGGCTAGAAAATTACGCAGTTCGTTGGACATGAATCTCCTCAAAGTGGGATAAAGCTCGAGCTCCAGGGGCAAACTCTCGGGCGCCAAAGGCTGGCCAACCCGGCCATAGGGTATCGCGTGGCACTTCCGACCGTCAATCAAAAGACCCGATACATAGAATCAAAGAAATTGTATCTGAGCCCACCGGGATCAGCACGGTTGCGCTTCGATTGCAACGCTCCATCTTGCGCAAAGGTGGCCTTATTTCGGGGGCGCTCTCTCCACCGCGGGCGGGGAGGGCTCCTCAACCTGCAAGATTTGATCGCCGCGAACCTGTTTAAGTGTCTGAATGATTCCGCTCGGCCAGTGAATCTCGACCCGCTCGGCACCTGCATCTGCGCCCAGCCCGAAATGCACTCTCTTGTCGCTGGCGGAAAGATAGCTGCCGGCGGTCGTTACCGTGGCGAACTGGGCCCCATTTGATGTGACCAGTTTCACTTCGGCGCCGATGGCGTCACGGTTGCTCTTGTGTCCCACGAGCTTCAAGATCAGCCAGTGATTCCGCGGGGGCGTCTCGTTGTGCAGAATGTGAATCGGCCCGTCGTTTGAGGTCACCACGGCATCCAGCCTGCCGTCGTTGTCGATGTCTCCGATGGCCAGCCCTCGACCCACAAAGGCTTCATGGAAAACACCACCCGATTCCGCCGAGACATCCACGAATCCTTTGCCGGTATTCCGCGCCAGCAGCATTGTTTCGCGGTAGTGCAAGTTGGGATAGTTTAGTTCCACGGTATCGAGATCATGCCCCTGGGCCACCAGAAGATCCTTCCAGCCGTCATTGTCAAAGTCGAAAAAGCGCACGCCCCATCCCGAATGCGGAAGGGTCATCCGCCCGAGGCCGGAAGTGAAACTATCATAGGAAAAACTGCCGTCTCCGCCGTTTTTGTAAAGGGCATACATTTGATTGGACAGGTCGGTAATCACAATGTCCGGTAAACCGTCATTGTTGTAGTCGGCAAAGTCCACTCCCATCCCCGCGAACGTGCGGCCGTTTGCGTCCACGGCAATCTGCGAAAGAAGCCCAACTTCTTCAAACGTTCCATCCCCTTTATTGCGATAGAGAAATTCGAGCATCGAGTCGTTGGCCAAAACAATATCCACATGTCCATCGCGGTCGTAATCCGCGAGCGCAATGCCCAGCCCCTTGCCCGGTTTTGAAATTCCAACCTTGCTCGAAACCTCGGTGAAGTGGCCGTTGCCATCCTGGTGGTAAACCAGCGGCGTGATCGGTTGAAACAAATCCGGGTGGCAGTAGGCCCGGTATCCTTCGCGATGCTCTCCGCACCAGATGTCGTCGAAGTCCCACTGGACATATCTCAACACCACCAAGTCCAGAAGACCGTCGTTGTCCAGATCCACCCACGCCGCGCTGGTGGACCAGCCGCTCCCTCCGACACCGGCCTTCTCCGTGACGTCGGTGAAGGAACCGTCGCCATTGTTGTGGTAGAGCTTATTTCCCCCGTAAGCGGTCACATACAGATCTTCGAAGCCGTCATTGTCATAGTCGCCGACCGCCACACCCATCCCGTATCCCGTGCCCGGCAAGCCGGCCTTTTCTGTTACGTCCTCAAAAGTGCCGTCTCTCTTCTGGTGGTACAGCCGGTTCCAGTAGGGAGGTCCGCTCTTTTGAGGGATGGCCCCTTTGGATGTGGGATCGCTGAGAGGCGCGCCGTTCACGAGAAAAACATCCAGCCGCCCATCGTTGTCGTAGTCGAACAGCGCGACCCCTGCACCCATGGTTTCGATCAGATAGTGTTTCGAAACATGCGAGGACAGGTATTGGAAGTGGATCCCCAGTGCCGCGGTTACGTCGACAAATCTCCCACCGGCGGAGATCGGCTGGGAGGCCATCTTCTGTTGCGCAGAAGCTAACAGGCCGCAAATGGCAACCACCAAACCGAGGAAAAAACGCATGGCCGGAATATTATGCAGTTTTCGACACTCGAAGACCAAAGCCGAATGAAAACATCAGGCAGCACTGCTAGCGATACAGGGATTCCATCTGAACCAACTAAATCCCAAGGAATTTGAGAATGTTGCCGGATCGGATCGCCGGCTATTCGGGAGCATCTTCCATGGGGGTGCCAGGGAGCCAGACGGCGGGTTTTCCAGTCGACGGGGTGGATTTCGAGAAGGAAATTGCCGAGGCTGAACGGCGGTA
>Ga0209267_1000383_pt1 | contig 32196 bp, 26 predicted proteins | sample GraSoiAngelo_137_FD_185894 | JGI IMG/M metagenome (GOLD analysis project Ga0209267, IMG submission 185894) | Grasslands soil microbial communities from the Angelo Coastal Reserve, California, USA - 14_0929_09_30cm (SPAdes) (version 2) | ecosystem: Environmental > Terrestrial > Soil > Grasslands ... | reverse complement strand
ACCTGTCATCGGAATCCAGCCGACCCTGGTTGCCGCAGTTGCCGTTTATGCGGGCCGTTGGATCGGCGGGGAAAGCAGTGGCGGAGCACCAACGCGTTCGTTCGAATTCACGTATCAGGGGCATGTTCCCGCTGTGAAAACGAAAATTCACGATAGCACCAGACGATAGCCGGTCAGGGGAGCTCCTCGGTGGAGAGTGTGGCCCAAAGTAGCGCCAGCGCGACTATACTGAAGTGAGAGATAAAACAAGGGGATACCCCCGGGGCGCAAGAATTGCTGAATTTTAGGATCAGCTTGCTGCTAGCTCTGGCAGCAAGCATGGGGGCGAGCAGAGTCGGCGGTCAGGTGCCGGCGCACGAAGCATCGACACCAGCGCCCATCATCGTCGCTCCTACTGGCAAGCATCAGAACAAGGAACAGCCGCCACCGCACCACTTTTGGGACAAGAAGAACGATTGGTTGTTTGCAGGCGTCGGGGCGGCGCGCACGTTCGATTATTTTTCAACGTTGAACTTGAGGCGGCGCGGAGACCAGGAAGTCCTGGTTACCAACGATGTGGTGGACAATCACGCAGCTTTTGCAGTGGTCGAGGCGGCGGGAACTGGTGTTTCGATGGGGACGTCGTATTTATTCCATCGCTACGGCCATCACAAACTGGAACGCTGGACCTCCATCGTGCATTTCGGATTGGCGACAACGGGCGCCGTGCGCAACTACTGCCTGAAAACGGCGCATCCAAAGACCACTCCTTAGCCGTGCGCTGTCCACCAGCCGGAAACGCTCCCTCTTTGCCCCCGTCTAAGTCGCTAGGATGAAACCTTGCCGTTCGAATATTGGTGCGGCATACTCGCGGCCCGTGCCGGCCTGGGTCGGAACCGCACGGAAACTAGGGTGGGGAAAAGGTGAGGTGCTGCTATGGGACGGTGGGTCTCCCTACACCGTTTCGCGCTGATTCTTTGTGGGTGTCTATCTGTTCTGATGACCTCAGAAGGTGTTCGGCCATCCGCGCATCCGGCAACGCCAGCCTCCCAAGCACCGCCGCAGCAAGGCGGTTCCTCCGAGAGTTGGCCTTCGGAATCGAAGACTACCGAACAGACGAGAACCGAACAATACACGCTCTCGCATGGGCGCCAAGCAAAGGCGGTGGCGTACTCGCGGGCGGGGTACACTCTGTACTTCGCCTCTTATCTTCTTGGCGGACTCTTCCTATTCTTGATCCTTCGGCTGGGCTGGGCGGCGAAGTTTCGAGACGTCGCTGAGACTGTCAGCGACAAAAAGTGGGTTCAGGGACTGGTTTTCGTCCCGTTGCTTTTCCTGACCATCGACGTTGTGGACCTGCCTCTGCGCCTTTATGGGCATTCGCTTTCCTTGCACTATGAACAATCCATTCAAGGTTGGGGCTCGTGGTTCTGGGATTGGACCAAGGGGGAGTCTCTCAGCACCGCGTTTGGAATCGTTCTGGTCCTGATCTTGTTCGCCGCGATGCGGCGCAGCCCGCGGCGCTGGTGGTTGTATTTCTGGTTTCCAGCCGTCTTGATTCTCCTAGGACTGATCGTGATCACCCCCCTGGTGATCGATCCGCTGTTCAACAAATTCGAGCCACTGGCCAAGGAGCATCCCGATCTGGTTGTGGCCATCGAAAAATTAACGAAACATGCGGGTGTTCCCATCCCGCCGGACCGCATGTTCTTGATGGTAGCGAGCCGGAAAACGAACGCCATCAACGCCTACGTGACGGGCCTGGGAACGTCGAAACGTGTGGTGATCTGGGATACCACGATTCAAAAGACTTCGAACGATGAATCCCTCTTCATTGTTGGACATGAGCTCGGACACTATGCCCTCGGGCACGTTCGTCAAGGTTTTTTGCTGGGAGCAGCAGGGCTATTGGTGGCGCTCTATTTTCTGTTTCGAGGCTTGCACTGGGCGCTTGGTCGCTGGGCCAGAGACTGGCAGCTCTACGGGCAGGAGGACTGGGCTTCGCTTGCCGTGTTGCTCTTGCTGCTACAAGTGCTGTTGTTTGTTTCTTCGCCGGTCATCAGCGGCTATAGCCGGATCGAGGAACGTGCCGCGGACGTTTACGGATTGGAAGTCATCCACGGATTGGTTCCGGATTCGGCGGAGGTTGCGGCGCACGCCTTTCAGGTTCTCGGCGAGCTAGATCTTTCCGACCCCAATCCGCCGCCGTTCATCACTTTCTGGCTCTATTCGCATCCGCCGCTGGCGGACCGCTTGGTGTTCGCGCATACCTACGATCCATGGTCCAGAGGGGAATCGCCGGTATACGTGAAGTAGCGGCGGATCCCATGCGCTAGGGTGGGTTGCGCGCCGATCCGTGCTTGCGGGCAAAAGCAGCCACTTTGCTGCGATTGCCGCAAACGGCCATCGAACACCAGCGGCGGCGGCGCGTCCGCGAATTGTCGTAGAAGAACAAACCACACCGCGGATTGGCGCAAATCCGCAGGCGCGTGTGGAGGCCCTCGGCAATCGTCTCCGCCCCGGATCGGGCCACGGCGGCGAGCATCCAGTCCAGGCCTCCCTCCCGCGCGACGAATGCGATCTTCCAAAAATCATCCTGAGCGATGAGTTCATCGTGCCCCTCGGTAATGCGCAGTATTTCGTTTACCGGCTCAACCCATTCTCTGGCAATTCTTTGCTTGCGGAGCATGACCATAAACACCTTGCGCAGGGTGGAGCCCAGCCGCCGGGCTTTCCAGAGCAACGCTGCGGCAGCCTGCGGGTCGGATTGCGGCAGATTCAGAAGCTGGGTACCGCGCTCGGCAGAAACAATTTTGGTCGACTCCAGAAAGTCAATCAGGCGCTCCCAGGACAGTTCCCCGTTGGGGAGAGTTTCGTTAACGAAATCGAGGGAGAGTCGACCGCCCAGCAGTCGGGGGGCTGAGATGGAACGAGGCATCGACGGAACCTCCAGCCGAAAGCGATATCTAAACCAGCGGGAAATAACCAGTAAGAACCAGTATAACGGTTATCCAGGGAAAAGCGCCTTGTGCGGTAACCTTTTTCTGATCCTAAAATCAGATATGCTGGCTGGCGGAGACGGCTCCTATGAAACACCCATTGGCAGGCTTAGCTCTTAGTACCGTTTCTCTGTTCGCCGCCATGGCTTTGAGACCACCACCGGCGCTCTCCCGCGAAACGGTTCGCACCCCGGTCGTCGTCGAACTGTTTACCTCCGAGGGCTGTTCAAGCTGTCCACCTGCGGATACTTTGCTGGCGCAACTGGCCGAAGAACGACTGGCCGGGAATATAGAGTTGATCGCCCTGGAGGAGCACGTCGATTACTGGAACGATTTGGGTTGGACCGACCCTTTCTCTTCGCGGGACTGGACGTTGCGTCAATACCTTTATTCCCAGGCTCTCGGAAGCGGTAGCCCGTACACACCAGAAATGGTGGTAGACGGGACGGTGGAATTCGTTGGCAGTCGTACACAAAAAGCGCGGCAGGCAATTCTGGAGGCCGCCGGCAGGACAAAAATCCCGGTGACGCTGGAGCAAGGTAACGCGAACAAAACAGGAACAGTAAACTTTTCAGTGAAGGTTGGAAAACGGGAAGGAACGGCAAAACGTGATGCCGCCGAAGTCTGGCTGGCCATCACGGAAACAAGGTTGCACTCCGCCGTGACGCGCGGCGAGAACGCCGGCGAAGACCTCCAGCATGCCGCCGTGGTACGTTCCATGAGCAAGATCGGCGAAGCGAAGGCGGAGGGAGAAACTTCCTTCGCCCGAGTCGCTACCGTGCCGGTGCAGAAAGAATGGAAGCGCGAGAACCTGAAGGCCGTGCTCTTCGTGCAGGAAAAAAAGAGCCGGCGGATTCTTGGCGCAGCGGAGATCCCCATCGCGCAATAAATTTAGGAGCCCGCGGTCCGATTTTTAGATTTGCCGGCGAGGATGGTTCTATTCGAGGAATTGAAACTTTCTGGAGCTACGATCAAATTCAACCGCGGGGAAAAGTTAATCCGCACGGAGATTGTTTGCCTCGATAAAATCTGTCTGGAGTTAATAGCCGACCTGCTTACGGCGAACCATCCAGCATGTCAGATAGCAATGCGGAGCAGGGATCTTTCCTCGAGGTGATTGTTGGACGTCGAACCATTCACGAGTCCCTCCCCATCCCCCCGCTTTCAGGCTCCGCCTCCAGAAGGAATCCTCAGCAAGATTTTTCTGAATGACAAAGGAGTGCGCGGCGGCTGGCGTCTGTTGATTTACGCGGCTTTCGTGGCCGGGCTCGGATTCGGCGGTGGAATCGTCCTGCAGCAATTGATTCACCCCACACCGGGAGGGTTTTCTCTCGGCTATTGGTTCGCGTACGAAGTGTTCAGTTTCAGCGTTGTTTTTGGTGCCGCCCTGATCATGGCTCAGATCGAGAGCCGTTCTCCAGGCACCTATGGCTTGCCGCTGAGAGGCGCGTTCGGAACATTGTTCTGGCAGGGCGGCCTCATCGGATTGGTCGAAGTGTCAGCATTGATTGGCTTGATCGCCGCCTTCGGCGGGTATTCCTTTGGTGACCTTGCGCTGCATGGCCAAGAGCTGTTGCGCTGGGGAATGTTGTGGGCGGTCCTCTTTGTTTTTGTCGGCTTGTTTGAAGAATTCTTGTTTCGGGGATATACGCAGTACACCCTCGCCGAGAGCATCGGTTTCTGGCCTGCGGCGGCCCTGCTTTCGTGCTTGTTTGGGGCCGTCCATCTGAGGAATCCCGGCGAAGGTTGGGTGGGGGCAGCGGGCGTTGCCGCGATCGGCCTGATTTTCGCGTTGGCCTTGCGGCGCACCGGTAATCTCTGGTTGGTTGTGGGATGGCACGCGAGTTTTGATTTCGGCGAGACATTCCTTTACTCCGTGCCGAACAGCGGCGTCGTTTTCTCGGGACACCTATCGAATGCGTCCTTGCACGGCGCTGCGTGGCTCACGGGCGGCACGGTTGGCCCCGAAGGCAGCGTCTTCAGCTTTCTGACCATGGGGATTCTGGCCCTCGCTATTCATGTGCTTTTCCCCGCCAAGAAAACAGCGCCCGCACAGGACTTAGGAAAATAACCCAATTAGTGGACCAGTTCGGAGGCGAGCACCAGCTGGACGCCTAGTTCTTGCGCTCGCGGGAGAACTTCGCGCAGAGCTTGAAGCGTCGAGGCGTGAGGATGGCCGATGGCCACCACCTGGCCTTTTTCCCGGGCGGCGCGCAACGCCCATTCGAGCTGTTGGCGGACCGTGGCCACTTCAGCCACGTCGTCCAGAAAGGGAACGTTGCGGAAGGCCGAGCGAACTCCAAAGTCCTGTGCCGTATCGTAAGCTACCGTAGCGGCGGTTGTGCGGCTGTCGACGTAGAAGAGGTCACGGTCGCGCAGCACCGGCATCAGCTCGTCCATCAGCTCAGCGTCGGCAGTCGCCTGTGATCCCTGATGATTGTTGACGCCGGCGACGTCGGGAACATTTTGCAGAAATCGATCGACAAGTGCCGCAACTTCAGAGGCCGGCATACCAGGGTGTAATTCCTGCGCTTCCGGCGTTTCGTTGGCGACCGATTGCATCGGCAGATGAAGCATTACCTGAAACCCAAGGCGATGCGCTTCCTTGGCGATGTCCATGGAGTGTTCGTGATTGGGCAAAACGGAAATGGTGAGGTGATAACCCAGAGCGAAGATGGCTTGGGCTGCGGCACGGTCGCTGCCCAGATCGTCGATAATGATCGCCAGCCGCGCGCCCGCAGCTTTTCCGCCGGAGTTCTTCGCTCCCGCACTCGACGTGGGTGTTACCCGCGTCACGATTTCGATTTCCAGTGTCGGCACGCCTGAATGGCGAAGCTTGAAGTGCAGCAGATCCCCGGTGTGGGTGGGCGGGTCCTGTGTCAGATGATTCTTGGTCGCGACAGTATGGAGACTTTCGATGAGCTTTGCGACTACGGCATGCTGGGCGTCCGCCGTGGAGTCATTCTTCAACACGATACGCAGGTAATCCTCGTTTCCGGGTTGCTGGCTGGAAGCGCCTTGCCGGAGTTTGATGGGCGTCCCGGGAGGTACCGCAGCAGAGGCCGCCGCCGCCAGATCGCGCGTGATTTGGTGAACTTGTGCGGGGGTGAGGCGGTTTTCCTCACTCTTCTTGCAACCACCAGAAAGAACCGCGAGAAGAAAAGAAATTCCCAACAGCGCGAAATCGCTTGTCTTGATTTGACAGCAATAGAGGTTTGGTTGAACCGAGCCAGGCTGTCGGCCCACGGAAAACTAAGCAGCCTTTTTCGCAGGAACCTTCAACAGGTCAAGAGCTCGATGAAAGATGGCGTCTTCCGGAGAAAGCGGGCGCGGTCCGAGCCCGGGTTCTTTCTGAGTTTGCGGTGTCGGCGAAGCCTCTTCATCGGCGGCATCCGACTCATCCTCCGGGACGGCGCGCACCACTTCCGTTGGGACGACCCCTTCTTCCATGATGGCCTTTCCGCCCGGATTATAGTAGTTCGCCACCGTGAGGATCAGTGCCGCGCCATCATCCAGCGTGATGAGCTTCTGCTCAGAGGCGAGACCAAACGTACGCTCTCCAACGACGTCCCCGCGATGGTTGGCAACAACGGCGGAAGCCAGAACTTCCGCGGCCCCCGACGTCGTGGCGTCGATCAAAACGGAGACGGGATTCTTCCAAATAACCTGTTTGGGCTCGGCTGAAAAAACCTGTGTCGAGACCGTCTGGCCACGCAACGTTGTCAGCGTGCCCGCCGGAATGAAAAGGCGAGCGGTCGAAATCGCCTCGGACACCAGCCCGCGGCCGCATTCCCGCATATCCAGTATGACCTTGCGAATGCCCTGCTTTTCCGCATCGAGGAGGCGAAGGCGAATTTCATCCGCGCGGCCAGCGTCCAGCGAAGGGATACGCAGCACCAGAATGTCAGGATCCACTCGCTGGCCGATGATCTTCGGCGTAGCCAGCTTCTCGCGAACGAGGTCGACTTCTTCGGGCGTAGCCTTACCGCGCCGGATCACCCCCACCTTGATAGCCGTGCCCGGCTGGCCATTGAGAAGATTTATAGCCTGGCCTACGGACATATCACGTGTGGTAAATCCGCTGACGGACTCGAAAATGTCGCCGCTGCGAATTCCCGCCTTGGTGCCCGGACTATCCGGAAGCACGGAGAGAACGATGATGTAGCCGTAGCGCTTGCTGAGCGTTAGCCCGGTCTCCGCCGTGCCCGTATTGGCGAGCTTCTTCTTGTACTCTTCGTATTCGCGGGGCGTGAGGTAGCTGGACTGGGCGTCCAGGGATTCCAGCATCCCGTGCAAGGAACCAGCAGTCACCGTCCGCATGTTCGGATCGTCGACGTAATCCTGCTGGATCTTCTGCAGCACCTCACCGTACACGGTGAGCGACTTGTAGGCTTTGTCGTCCGTGGTGCGGCCGAGGACATGTCCAATGCCGGCGTAACAAAAGATGGCTACCGAAACGCAAAGAATCCCAATGCGAGCGGATCGATTCATGCCCCACCCTTCCCAAGAAAAAACTGCCATACAAGTATACCACTTCAAAGGATGGGGACGCTCTGCCGATCAAAAAGGAAAAAAACGAAGTCTGGACGGAGATGCAGGAAAGGCGAGCACATCTTTCGAATCAGACACATCGAAATTGAGAAATGTTGCTAAAATACCACACTAGCCGTTTTCTTGGCTTCCGGGTGGCTCATAACCTATTGATAACAAAGCATCAAATTGCAAGGTGTTGGCGAGCAACATGCTACCATGCGGAGGGGGAAATGTTCCAAACTACCATCGCCAATGAGTCCTTCGCAGAGGGTGTGGGCCTCCACACCGGCGTGTACGGTCACGTTCGCCTGGTACCGGCCCCGGCCGAAACAGGCATCGTGTTTCGCCGCGTTGACCTGGACAATTTCCTTATTGAAGCCCAGGGGCAGAACGTCGCTCGCGTTAGTTATGCCACCAGCCTCATGAAACAAGGCGTTTTGCTCTCCACCACCGAGCATTTGCTCGCCGCCATTTATTCCTGTGGCATCGACAACATTTACGTCGACATCGACTCGATCGAAGTGCCCATCCTGGACGGCTCGGCAGAGCCCTTCATGCAGATGCTGGAGCAGTCCGGCGTTCGCAAACTGCGCCGCAAGCGGCGCTATCTGAAGATACGGAAGCCCCTGGAGGTCACCGAAGGAGACCGCCGGATCGGCATCTATCCTGCCGATGAGTTTCGCGTGCGCTGCTACGTGGATTTTCCGCATCCCCTGGTAGGTCAACAGGAAGTGGAGATGTTGGTTGGGCCGGACACTTTTCGCCACCTTCTGGCGCGCGCCAGAACTTTCTGTTTCCAACGCGACATTGCGCCGCTCAAGGCCATGGGCCTGATTCGCGGCGGCTCGCTGGAGAACGCCATCGTGCTCACCAATGACGGCGTCATGAACGGACCGTTGCGCTTCCCCGACGAGTTTGGACGCCACAAAGCGCTGGATCTGATTGGCGATCTCGCGCTGGCGGGCTTGCCCCTTCTGGCGCGCGTCGAAGCCCACAAAGCGGGCCATGCCCTGCACACCCAACTCGTCAGCCGCCTCTTGACCGATCCCTCGCTTTGGACCATAACCACCGGCGAAGTCGCCCGCCCCGAAAGCGACGCCTACCTGACTGCCCTTTCTCCCGCCTCTGCCGCTGATTAGTGATTCGCCGCGTTCGGAACAACCCTCCGTTGCGAAATAGCCGCTGCTCCCGCAGAATGGGCTCAAAACCATGTCCAACAACGATCTAGCCATTGTGATTCTCGCGGCCGGCAAAGGCACGCGGCTGAAGTCGAGCCTGGCGAAAGTGCTGCACCGCGCCGGTGGTCGCACGCTCGTCGAACAACTGATGCGCGCCTGCGAGCCGCTGAAGGCGCGCGAGAAGGTGGTCGTTGTGGGCCACCAAGCGGAACGGGTCGCCGCAGTGGTCCAGCCTCTCACGGCACTTACCGTGTTGCAGCAGCCGCAAAACGGCACCGGCCACGCCATGCAAGTCGCCAAGCGTGCGCTAGGCCGTGCCAAGATTGCCGTGGTGCTCCCGGGCGATGCTCCCCTGGTGCGTACGGAAACCTTGAAGGCGCTCATTGCCGCGCATCACCACGGGAACGCCGCGGCCACAATTCTCTCTGCGGTGCTGGCTGATCCTTCCGGCTACGGCCGCGTGGTGCGGAAATCGGAAACGACCGTCGCTGCCATCGTTGAAGAATCACAACTCACCGCCGACCAGCGCGATATCAACGAAGTCAATTCCGCCATCTATTGCTTCACGCTCGAAAAGCTCTGGCCCGCGCTGGCGCAGGTCAAACCCAATAACAAACATCGCGAGCTTTACCTGACCGACGCCATTGCCGCGCTCAGCGCCAAGGGCGAAACCGTGCTCGCGCAAGTCGCGCCCGATTCCCGCGAAGTTCTCGGCTGTAACACCCGTGCCGATCTGGCAGAGGTCGACCGCGTCTTCCGCGAGTGGAAGCGCAATGCACTCATGGACGCCGGCGTGACGATTCAACTTCCGGAAACGGTGTTAATTGATCCGGACGTCGTTGCGGGTGAAGACACGGTCATCGAACCCGGGGTGCAATTGCTGGGCAAAACCAAAATCGGCGCGCGCTGCACCATTCGAACGGGAAGCGTCCTGAGCGATGCCATCCTCGGCGACGAGGTGACCGTCGAGCCGCATTGCGTCGTGGAGCACAGCCGCCTGGATGACCGCGTGGTCATCGGCCCGTTCGCGCGATTGCGGCCGGACAATCACCTGAAAGCCGGTGCGCGCATCGGCAATTTTGTCGAACTCAAGAAAAGCACCATCGGCGAGGGCACCAAAGCCATGCATCTGTCCTATCTGGGCGACGCAAAGATCGGAACGAAGAGCAACATCGGCGCTGGCACGATCACTTGCAATTATGATGGCTTCCGCAAGCATCCGACTTCGATCGGAAACAAAGTTTTCATCGGCAGCGATGCCACGCTAGTGGCACCGGTGCGCGTCGGGGACGGCGCTTACATCGCCGCAGGTTCCACCATTACGGAAACCGTGCCTGCAGACGGATTGGGGATTGCCCGCGGCCGCCAGGTTAACAAACCCGGCTGGGCCGCGAAGAAACGCCGTGAACTGGCAGCCACAGAAAAACCGAAAAAGACCACGAAGAAATCGAAGCGACCCAAAGCAACCAAGAGGCGCAAGTAGCGTTCCTTGGAGGAGCGCAGCGATGAGCGGAAAAGTATTGGCGTGGACTTTCTTTCTCGGATCGCTCCTCCGCCACTCCTCGCTCTCGAGCCGTCCATGCCGCGCTGATTTCCGCGCGTCCCACCCGGTCAGCAGTTCTATCCTTGCTCGTGGTGGGTGAGCGCTCCGAGAAACCGCCTAGGAAGAGCGGCTCCTGGCAACGCCCATGTGGCGGTTTCTCCGGCGCGGCCCGCCGCGGGCATCGAAGCGCATAAGAAAAAACCAGGCTCCTCGGCAGGTTCGTGTAATAGCCCTCTTCTGCGGTGTACATTTTTTTCTTCGCTGCCAATCCTCCCGGCCCTCTGCGGTATCTTTATTCTTGTTTCATCCTCCCCGCCTGAACTCGCGCGTGTGTGCTAAACTAGCCGTTCCCGCAAGGTTACAGGGAGCTGCCACCGCATGAAATTTGGAGTCGTCGTTTTTCCCGGGTCCAATTGCGACCACGACGCGTTTTACGCCATCGGCAACGTTCTCGGGAAACCCGTCGAATTCATCTGGCACCAATCGGAAGATCTCGCGAATTGCGACGCCATCATCTTGCCGGGCGGATTTTCCTACGGCGATTACCTCCGCACGGGCGCCATCGCGCGGTTTTCTCCGGTGATGAAGTCCGTCGAGAAATTCGCGAAGAGCGGAGGCGCGGTCCTGGGCATCTGCAACGGCTTCCAGATTCTGTGCGAAGCCGGCCTGCTTCCCGGCGCGATGATGCGCAATAGTGGACTGCGATTCATCTGCCGCCACGTGTACATCCGTGTCGAGCAAACGGACACGCCGTCGACCAACGCCGCCCAGCGGGGCCAGATTCTCAAGATTCCCATCGCGCACTCGGACGGCAATTACCATTGCGACCAAGCTACGCTCACTGAGCTCGAGAAGAACCGCCAGGTGATTTTCCGCTACACCACTCCCGACGGTTCCGACGATAACGCCGGCAATCCCAACGGAGCAGTGCACAATATCGCTGGAGTCTGCAACCGCGAGCGCAACGTCGCCGGTCTCATGCCCCATCCCGAACGCGCCGTCGAGTCCGCCCTAGGCTCCTGCGATGGCCTGGTTATCTTCCGTTCCATGGTGGAAGCGCTTGTCGGCGCGGCCAAGGCCACCGCATGATCCGTGGCGCCCCGACATTGGTCGAGGCGGTTTCCGCTCTCCTCTGAAGAATTGAGATATGGCCACCGCTAGCAACGAAATTCGAGTCACTCCAGAGATCGCTCTGGAGCACGGCGTAACGCGCGAAGAATACGCACGCATTCAGCAAATTCTCGGGCGAGACCCAAACATCACTGAGCTGGGCATTTTCAGTGTGATGTGGAGCGAACATTGCTCCTACAAATCAAGCAAGGTGCATCTCAAGCGTCTGCCCACTCGCGGCAAGCTCGTCGTACAAGGGCCGGGAGAAAACGCCGGGGTCATCGATATCGGCGACGGGTTGGTGGCCGCCTTCAAAATCGAATCGCATAATCATCCGAGTTATGTCGAGCCCTTCCAGGGCGCAACGACCGGCGTCGGCGGCATTTTGCGTGACATTTTCACCATGGGCGCACGCCCCATCGCAGTCTTGGATTCATTGCGATTCGGCGAGATCACTGCAGGCCAATACACCAGTGCAGAGGACGCCAGAAAAAACCTCCGCATCCTCGACGGCGTAATTCGTGGAATCGGGAGTTACGGAAACTGTTTCGGCGTTCCCACCATCGGCGGCGAGGTCGGCTTTGAGCCGTGCTATTCGCAAAATCCGCTCGTCAATGCGCTCGCGCTGGGCATCGCCAAAAAGGAAGAAATTTTCCTCGCCAAAGCGAAAGGCATCGGCAATCCGGTGATCTACGTCGGCGCAAAAACAGGTCGCGACGGGATTCACGGCGCATCCTTGCTGGCCTCCGCCGAGTTCACCGAAGAGTCGAAGCAAAAGCGTCCGAATGTACAAGTCGGCGACCCCTTCATGGAGAAACTGTTGCTCGAAGCCTGCCTGGAAGCCATGCACACCGGGGCGGTCGTCGCGATTCAGGACATGGGCGCTGCCGGCCTCACCTGCTCCACTATGGAAATGGCCTCGCGCGGCGGCACGGGCATCGAGATCGAACTCACCAAAGTTCCTCAACGCGAGACCGGCATGACGCCCTACGAAATCATGCTCAGCGAATCCCAGGAGCGCATGCTGCTGGTGGCGGAAAAGGGCCGCGAGCATGAAATCCTGGCGGTCTTCAAGAAGTGGGGCCTCGATGCCGTCGTCGTCGGCCAGGTTACCGAAGGCGGCATGGCCCGCATCAACCACAACGGCAGAGCCGCCGCGGAAATTCCCGCGCATCCCTTGGCAGAAGAAGGTCCGGTCTATCAGCGGCCCATGGCCGCGCCTGCACCGAGAGAAGAGAACGCCGCGAATTGGTTTGCCTTCGCGGCCGAAGGCACGAACCTCACCCAGAACTTCTTGAAGTTGCTGGCGTCGCCGGCGATTGCCTCCAAGCGCTGGATCACCGAGCAGTACGACACTTCCGTGCGCACCAACACTTTGGCGGGTCCCGGCGCGAGCGACGCGGCAGTGGTGCGTATCAAAGATCCGAAAACGGGAGCCGTGAAGCGCGCGCTGGCCCTCTCGACCGACGGCAACGGCCGCTGGTGTCAGTTGAATCCCCGCATGGGAGCCATTCACGCGGTGGCCGAAGCGGCCCGCAATGTGGCTTGCAGCGGCGCGCGGCCCGTCGCCGCCACGAATTGCCTGAATTTCGGCAGCCCCGAAAAGCCCGAAGTGATGTGGCAATTCAGCGAAACCATCGATGGCTTGGTCGAAGCGTGCACCGCCCTCAACACTCCCATCACCGGAGGCAACGTCAGCTTCTACAACGAAACTCTCGGCAAATCGATCTACCCCACCCCGGTCATCGGCGTCGTCGGGGTGATCGAAGACGCCTCGCAGGTCCTGAAAATCGCCTTCCGCGAACCCGGCGACGCTGTGGTCCTGTTGGATGGATCGAATTCCTCGGTTGGCGTGCAGCACGCCGTGCCCCAGCGTGGCAACCCATCTCCCCTGGTCGCCTGCGAATTCTCCTCCTCCGAATACTCCAAGACCATCGCCGGGATCGTCGCTGGCGAACCGCCCGCCATCGAGCTCACCGCTGAGCAGCGCCTGATTGATTGTCTCGTGGCTCTCGGCGCCGTAGGCGCCATCCAGTCCGCACACGATATCTCCGACGGCGGCCTGGCCGTCACCCTCGCGGAGTCCTGCTTCGCCCCGTACGCTCCGCTAGGGGTGTCCGCCATGGCGGATTGCGCTCCTCTTGGCGCACACGTCAAATTGGAAGAAGCCGGCCCTGCCGAGGCCGCCGCATTCGCCGAACGCGGCGCCCGCGCGGTCGTATCAGTCAAGCCCTCTTCGCTTGCCCGTGTTCGCGATACTGCGAGACAATATGGTGTGGCGGCGCAGCACATCGGCCAGGTCACCCGCGACGATGCCTTCCGCATCGAACATCAGGGGCACGCGGTGATCAGCAGTTCCGTTGAAACGCTACGCGACGCCTGGGCCCATGCACTCGAACCTACGCTGACCACAAAATGAGTCAAAAACTCGCCTTCGCCGATGATCATTTCCATGACCAGTGCGGTGTGTGCGGTGTCTTCGGCCACCCCGAAGCGTCGAACCTTGCCTATCTCGGTCTTTACGCCCTGCAGCATCGCGGTCAGGAATCAGCGGGCATCGTCTCGAGCGACGGCCAAGAGTTGTATGTGCACCGCGCCATGGGCGAAGTTGAAGAAATCTTTCAGCCGAGCGTGCTCGCCCAACTTCCCGGCAGCTTGGCCATCGGCCACACCCGCTATTCAACGGCGGGCGACAAAGCCCTGCTCAACGCCCAGCCCATCATGATCGACTGCAACAAGGGTAAAGTGGCGCTTGGCCACAATGGCAACCTCACCAACGCCGCCGAGTGGCGCCGCAGGCTCGAGCATCGTGGTTCCATCTTTCAGACCAACAGCGACACTGAAGTCATCGTGCATCTCATCGCTCGTTCGCAGACGCGCAATCTTTCCGGCGCGATCGGCGATGCCCTCAATCAAGTGGAAGGCGCCTACTCTCTGCTTCTCCTGACGCAAGATGAGTTGTACGCGGTGCGCGATCCGCGCGGCTTTCGCCCACTGGCGCTTGGAAAATTGACTACCCCCGGCGGCTTCGTTTCGTGGCTGGTGGCGTCAGAAACCTGCGCGTTCGATCTGCTCAATGCGCAATACATCCGCGAGATCGAACCCGGCGAGATGGTGCGCATTTCCAAATCAGGCATCGAGTCCATCCACTTCGCTCCGGAAAAACCGCACCAGCAGTGCATTTTCGAGCACGTCTATTTCTCTCGTCCCGATAGCATCATTTTTGGCCGCTCCGTGAACGAGAGCCGCGAGATGCTCGGACGCCTCCTGGCCCAGGAACATCCTGTCGACGCCGACATCGTCGTCCCGGTGCCGGACTCCGGCGTGCCAGCGGCTGTCGGCTATGCCCTCGAATCCAAAATCCCCTTCCGCATGGGCCTGATCCGCAATCACTACATTGGACGTACCTTCATCGAGCCGTCGCAGGCCATCCGTAATTTCGGTGTGAAGCTCAAGCTCAATCCCATCCGCGGCTTGATCGAAGGCCAACGCGTGATTCTGGTCGATGATTCCATCGTGCGCGGCACTACCAGCCGCAAAATCGTGCGCATGGTCCGCGAAGTGGGCGCGAAAGAAGTCCACGTGCGTATCAGTTGCCCGCCGACGATTTCTCCCTGCTACTACGGCGTGGACACGCCCACGCGTGAGGAACTGATTGCCTCTTCGAACACTCCGGAGGAAATTTGCAAATTCCTCGGTGCGGACTCGCTGGGCTACGTTTCCCTCCCAGCGCTCCGCCGGGCTGTCAGTGATACCGAAGGCAAGTTCTGCACGTCTTGTTATACGGGTGTCTATCCGACGGATCTAGTGCAGCTGGAGGTACGCGAAAGCGCGCCAAACGGCAAATCCGGCGAAGCTACTCCTGGCAACGACAGTGAACCCGTGCCCACGGAGCGGCCGGTGGTGGTGGAACGTGAAAGCTGAAAAGAAGAATAAACAAGAAGAAGCGAACGTGCCGGTGAAAACAAAAATTCAGCGCGAGATCATCGCCTGGTTCTGGGTCGGGCTGGCCTTTCTGCTCATCAACGGCACAATCGGCCAGGCGCGCGTCATTCCCTCTGGCTCGATGGAAAACACGCTGCTCATCGGCGATCACCTGATCATGAGCCGCATCGGTTACGACGCAGGCGTACCCTTCACCAACTGGCACGTACCGCTCTGGCGTACTCCCAAGCGCCAGCAAGTGATCATCTTCAAACCGCCGTTTGCGCCGGACACGCCCGACTATGTAAAGCGCGTCATCGGGCTGCCCGGAGACACCATCGACATTCACGATGGCGCCGTCTGGATCAACGGCCAAAAACTCGTTGAAAAATACACCAGTGGCGCCAGCGAGCCCTACGAGCTGCGCATACCGTACAAGGTTCCAGGGGATTGTTATTTCGTGATGGGAGACAATCGCGGAAATTCCTACGACAGCCGCTTCTGGGGCTGCGTCCCTCGAAAGGACATCATCGGAACGCCCGTCATGATTTACATGTCGCTGAATGTTTCGCCGGAGGCTTGGGAGCCAGGACAGATTCGCGAGCGTTTTTTTGCCTACGCGAATGCCCTCCTGCATCCCAGCATCGTACGCTGGAACAGGATTTTCCGGACGTTTTAAGTTGTCTTGCTGAACCGTCGTTGTCTGCCGTTGCCGCCGCGACCCTCCACGGCGCTCCAATGAATTCCAATCAGTGCCCGGCGCACGGCACGGTGCGCCCCGATCAGCAAAGGATCAGAAACGGAAGCGAACAACTCTCTCATGAAATATGCCGACGCCGGGGTGAACATCGCCGTCGCTGATGACGCGAAGCAGAGAATCCGCCACCATGCCAGCCGCACCTTCACTCCCGGCGTGCTCGGCGGCATTGGCGGCTTCGGCGCGCTCTTTGCCCTCGACCCGAAAAAGTGGAAGGAGCCGGTGCTGGTCTCCAGCACGGACGGCGTCGGCACAAAACTCAAAGTCGCCATGGCTATGGGCGTACACTCCACCGTCGGCGGCGACCTCGTCAATCACTGCATCAATGACATTCTCGTCCAGGGCGCAGAGCCGCTGTTTTTTCTCGACTATCTGGCGATGGGCAAGCTCGATCCGCAGGTCGTCGAACAGATCGTTGAAGGAATGAGCCGCTCCTGCCGCAAAGCCGGGTGCGCCCTCATTGGCGGTGAAACCGCGGAGATGCCCGGATTCTATCCGTCCGGCGAGTACGATCTCGCGGGCTTTATCGTCGGGGTCGTCGAGCGCAGAAATCTACTGACCGGCAAGAACGTCCAGCCCGGAGACACTCTGCTGGCGCTCCCTTCCGCCGGTCTGCACACTAACGGATACTCGTTGGCGCGGAAACTGGTTTTCGAAGTTGCGAAGTTGAAGCCGGATGTCTACGTCGCCGAAGTCGGAAATAAGATTGGCGCGGAATTGCTGAAGCCTCATCTGTGTTACGCGCCGGCGCTGAAAAATATTGTCGCGCGCGGCTGGGTTTCCGCCCTCGCGCACATCACCGGTGGCGGCATTCCAGGAAATCTGCCCCGCGTGCTCCCCAGTGGGGTGAAAGCGGAAATTGACCTGGCATCCTGGCCCGTGCCGGCGATCTTCAAATATCTCGCCAAACTGGGAAGGATCGACACCGGCGAATTGCTGCAATCCTTCAATATGGGCGTCGGGATGATTCTCCTCGTCCCGCCGAAAAACGTGAAGTCCGTCGAAGCCCATTTGAAAAAACGCCGTGAAAAATTCTTCCGCATCGGCCGCATCGATCGCAGCGAATCCGGAAAGGCCCGCGTGGCCTACTCCGGCTCCCTTCAGATGCAGTAGACTGGTAGCCGCCGGCGGGAACGGAGAGACCCATGCCGGGCCGGCTTTGGAGGATCAATCAGCTCACCCCTGGTATTGCCGGCACGTCCAATCTAAGCGTATTTTCCCGCCTGTTTTTTAGGAGGTATGCCATGAATTCTACCGAGACAAATCTGGATCTGTTGGCCTCACGGGTGCAAAAACTGGAAGCCTCGAATCGCCGCTGGAAGTTGGTGAATTCCCTGCTGGTGCTTTTGGCTGTTTCTGTCGCGCTGATGGGAGCAAAGCCCGCCGACCGCATGGCGCCACCCATGGTTCGCGCCAGCACGGTCGAAGCGCAGGAGTTCATTTTGAAAGACCTCGATGATCACGTCTACGCTCGGCTTAGCCTCGGGCGGGCCCTGACAACCAAGCAACGGAATGGTCTGTACTTCATGCCCAACAATGGTCTGTACTCTGATCCCAGCAAGGCTGTCCCGGCCCTGCAGTTCTTTAATGACCAGGGCGACGTTGTTTGGACCGCACCCACGAAAGCAGAGTTCCTGCCGGCAAAGTAACACGCCAGACTCGCCGACGGGGTCAGAACAGCAAGCCGTACGTATAGAGAAATCTAAAGGGATTGGCCCCGTGCCTAGCTTCGATGCCGCGCGGTAGCGCGCAGAGGCAATTCGCGCTTGAGCGTGCCTAACCATCGCAGCTCTACCCTAAACTGCTCGATCATTAGACTGACCATCCACACCGCCTCGTGATGAGCATGGCCAACTTCTTCGAGTATCGAACGCAATGTTTCCTTCTCTCTGTGAAGCTCGGTTTGAAGAAATGTTCGCCGCCGCTCAAGCTGCTGCTGAAAAATGCCCGGCCGCGCCTGCCAAGAGAGCGCCATCCAGGTCAGAAAAGCCGGCCGGTCACGCTGCCTGGCCCATTCTTCTTGTTCGAGCGCGTCTGCCAGCGCGGTCGATCCCTTAGACGTTGTTTGGAAGGTGCTGCGCTCCGGCCCCGCAGCCGGCTCATCGGTTTGCGATGCCCGGATCAATCCTGCCCGCGCCAGTTTCTCCAGCGAGTAGTAGACCTGCGGCCGCGAAATCCCCGCCCAATCCCGTATCTCCCGTCTCTCGAGTTCCAGGTTAGCCTCATAGCCATGCATCGGCCGCTCCGCCAATAAACTCAGCAGCACTAGATCCGGCGTCGTCAGCGCCAATCTCTTGCTTGCTCGCGCGGTTAGCCTGCGCCTCCCCGCGTTCCTCAGGGCTTGGCGCCTGCCCCGGTTCGGCCGGGGTGTCTCCGAACTATCTCTTCTTCTCACCCGCGCTGCTCACTGCCTTTCTCTACTCCGCGCCCCCCCGTGAACCCTGCGCCCTGGGCATTCGATTTCGCTTCTTACCAGCCTCTCCCTGGAATCCGTGTGCTCTCTTTTCTTTACCCCCGTACCCGTCCTAGCCGTAAGGCCCCGCCGTTCAGGGCGCGGAGATAAGCCTGCTCTCTTTTTCTCTTCGGTTGTTCTTTGGTCCTCTCGCGTCCAACAGACCCTATAGGCGATAGGCGGATAGCCCAAAAGCTAAGGCCTGGCCTGAAGTAAGGGCGCTCCTCGGAGGGAGAGCAGGATGTCAATTCACTGCTTCCTCTTCTTACTCCAATACCACCACTGGCATTGCGCCGCGGGAAGCCGTGGATTCTGTGCCTGAGCCACCGCCGCGGAAAAAACATCCAACACGCAGGGATCCTGTCGCTGCGCTTGTATGCGATTCAGCCGGGCGTATAACCTCTGTGGATTCTGCCGCGCCAGCTGCGCCACGCTGCGAATTCCCAGCAGCTCAAAGTCCCTGAGCATCGCCGGCCCGATCGAAACTAGGTCTTCCAGTTGTCGGCCATCGACGACCGTCCCCCGCCTCGTGGGTCGCGGCTTCCGCCGTGAGGTGCCCAAGATTCCAGAAGTCCGTGCTTGATTCCCCCCAGTTGGCTGGCTTCGAGAAACTCTTTTATTCTCATGATCCGCGCGGAGGTGATGAGTCACAAAAAATCTCCTTGACTTGATTTGTGCCACTTTGCACACTCACGTAGTCTAATTGAGACTACTGTGTTGTCAAGCAGAATCTTCACCATGCACCTCGCCGCCAACGCTCTCACCGCTCTTGCGCGGTCTGGCGGATTCGTTGTGTCGTAACCCAATCCATCCGAAGGAGATCAAGTCCATGAACGTCAAACGCATCACTCCCCTCCTGCTCGTCAAGGGGATCGAGCCCGTCGTGCCCTTCTCTGGTCGGCCGTCTCGGCTTCGCCAAGACCGTCGAAGTCCCCGATGGTGACAAGATCGGCATCACCTTTGCCCAACCCGTCGCCGCGCTCCAACACTGACCGGGAGTGTTACTTGGCTCATTTCGCGGCGCAGCATGCCCCGCCCCTGGCACTCATGGTTTGCTCGGAGCCGGCAACGGGGGTGGCCGCCGCTCGATTTCCGTGGGAACGGCAATCGAGCGAGCGCCATTCTTACCCACGGCACGAACGGCAAAGAAGTGATTGTCCGTCGAAACGCCCTTTAAAATGGTTTCGCCGGAGGAAGCCGCAAATTCATAAACCTGCCAGCGCGGATCGCTGGTCTCGCGCCACAGGATTTCAAAACCAGCGCTCTCGGCATCATCCTCGGCCGACCAGGACAGTCTGGCGTCCGGCGTGACCGCGCCCGTAAGCTTTGCATTTGTCGGCGGAGCCGGAGCCAATGCCAATTGCTGCAGCGCTTTCGCATTGTCCCGCGCCACGTCGCCCATAAACGTAAAGTTAAGATATTTCTCAAGATCCCCGTATGCGACTCCGTTTTCTGAGCGCGGCGTTTGATGCTGGTGATGGTAGTCTTCCAGCGGCTCCGTAAATCGCACTGCAGGCAACCCCGCCTTATAGAAAGGGTAGTGATCGCCACCACGGCCGAATCGGTCCACGCGGAAAATCATTCGAATCGTCCCGCGTCCATCAATCTCTTCGACCGCACGCGCCAATTCCCGCGAAGGCGAATCCGCATCGTCAATTTCGCCATTCCCCGAGAAAAGCCGCACCCGATGCGGCGCACCAGCCGCGGAATCGGCGCCCACGATGTCGTCGTCTAACATTCCGCCAACGGTGTAACCCTGCTGCTTCGCCCACTCCAGAAGATGCGTGCTACCCAGCAGCCCCTGCTCCTCTCCGGAAACGGCCGCAAAAAGGATCGTCGCCCGATAGATCCCGCGCCCGTTCACCCCCGCCTTGCTCAGCAGCCGCGCGCATTCCACGCTCACCGCTACACCGGATGCGTCGTCGTCGGCCCCCGGAGCATCCGCCTCCGGATCCATCACATTCGATGGCCGCGAATCAAAGTGCCCGGAAACAATAAAAATGGTTTTCGCCAGCTTGGGATCGGAGCCGGGAAGAATCGCGTAGACGTTTTCGAGTGGCATCGGTTTCGAAGAAGTTCGCTCGGAACTAGACTCGAATTTATCGACCACCACTTGCAGCCTGGCCCCGGAATCTTTGGCGATCTCGTTGAATCGCGCCACGATAACATCACGCCCGCAACCAATCCCTCGCTTCGAATCCGTCCAGGAAGAAAGGGTGAGCCGAGTCCCACACGCTACCAGCCTGGAGATCAGCGCGCGCATCGATTTTTCATCCACCGCCGGGCGCGCAACTCTGCCCGCAGGCCGCGCTAACAGCTTCGGCTGTGGCCTCCCTTGTGCTGGCTCTGCCGGATCGCGAGGCGCAGCCCGCTGCGCAACAGTCGGAATTGCGCTGAGGACAAGAGCGAAAAACACAAATGCAATTGAAGTCCCGAAGTGCTCGCGGCGGCGGTTTATCCTATTGATCATGTTGGTCTCTTCCCCGATGGATGTGGCTTTGTCGGAATTCGGCATTCTAGCGCAATTGGGCCTCCCTACCGCACGAGTCCAGCGGCAATCGTCCGCTTCCTGGCGGGCTGACCATTCCGGCTGGCCATGAGCTTGCTGAAACGGGGCGGTGTTCTCCACTGCGTCGTTGCAACTCTTGACTTTCGACGATCACGAGTTTTGATGATTGGAACGGTTGTGCTAAGGTTTTTCGTTTATGAAGAAGCGCATAGGCGTTCTGCTAAGCGGGCGCGGCTCGAACTTTGAAGCGCTGGCGGAAAGCGTCGCTGCGGGAAGAATTCCGAACGCGGAGATCGCCGTCGTCATCAGCAATCGCGAGGGCGCGCCCGGCATCCAGCGCGCCGAGTCGCGTGGAATCAAGACGCGCGTCATTCCTTCAAAAGGATTGGAGCGGGAGGTCTATGATCGCCAAGTCGCCGCGGTTCTTGATGAGCACAAAGCCGATCTGATCTGTCTCGCAGGATATATGCGGCTACTATCTCCCTTTTTCGTCGCCAAATTTCCGAACCGCATCTTAAATATTCATCCTTCACTCCTCCCGTCATTCCCCGGGTTGGAATCGCAGCGCCAGGCGCTCGAATACGGAGTGAAATTCGCCGGCTGCACGGTTCATTTCGTCGACGAAAATCTCGACGCCGGCCCCATCGTGATCCAAGCCGTCGTTGCCGTCGAAGACCAGGACACGGAAGAATCACTCAGCGCCCGCATTCTCAAAGAAGAGCACCGAGTCTATTCCCAAGCGGTAAAAATTGTCCTGGAAGAAAAGTACAAGATGGTCGGCCGCCGCGTGCTTTTGACAAACTAAATCAAAATAGCCATCGGGCATCACTGCGGTCGTTCGCTGACGGTGCCCGATCGAAGATGCCAGAAAGGATCTGAGCATAGCATAAGGCGCCCAGGCACGATGCCAGAACTCGAAATGACCGAAAGCAAATTCAAACCCATCGCCGAGCAGATCGCCTACCTCAAAAAAGGCGTCGCCGAAATCATCCGTGAGGAAGACCTAACCGCGAAGCTCGAGCAATCGGCCAAGACTGGAAAGCCGCTGCGCGTGTATCTCGGCGTGGACCCAACGGCCCCGGACATTCATCTCGGCCACACCGTGGTCCTTCGTAAGCTGAAGCACTTTCAGGACCTCGGGCACACCGCGATTTTCCTGATTGGCGATTTCTCGGCGATGATCGGCGACCCCACCGGACAATCCGAAACCCGCCCACCGCTGACCCGGGAGCAGGTTGACGCGAATGCCAAGACGTACCTCGCGCAGGTCTTTAAACTCCTCGATCCCCAGAAAACGGAAGTCCGCTACAACAGCGAGTGGCTGGATAAGCTATCGAGTTACGACGTGGTGCGGCTGTGCGGTCACTACCGCCTGGCGCGGATGCTCGAACGGGAGGATTTTCGCTCCCGGCTGGACAACAACCAGCCCATTTCCGTTCACGAGTTGCTGTATCCGCTGCTTACCGCGTACGACGCCGTGGCCCTGCGGTCGGATGTCGAGATCGGTGCGACCGAACAGAAATTCAATCTTCTGGTGCACCGTGACATACAGCGCGAATACGGTTTGGCCTCGGAGGTGGCGCTGACCATGCCCATTCTCGTGGGCCTCGACGGCCAAAGAAAAATGTCCAAAAGTCTCGGCAACTACGTCGGCATCACCGAGCCGCCCGGCGAAATGTTTGGCAAGATGATGTCGATTCCGGACGCCTTGATGCAGCCCTACTACGAACTGGTGACCGATCGCACGCCGCGCGAAATCGAGGCCCTAAAAAAGGAAGTTGCCGGCGGCGCGCTCCATCCCATGGACGCAAAAATGCGCCTGGCACGGGAAGTGATCGCCGGTTTCCACGGCCAAGACGCCGCCCGCAAGGCCGCCGAGAACTTCCAGCGCGTCTTCCGCGACCGCCAAGTACCCGAGGAAGCTCCCGTTGTGAAATTACCGAGCGGCCCCGCAAAGAAACTCGCCGCCCTGCTCGTCGATCTGAAATTGATGGCCTCGAAAAGCGAGGCCCAGCGCTTGATTGAACAAGGCGGCGTGGAAATCGACGGCGTTCGAATGGACGACCCGCGCAAGGAAATCGATTTCAGCAAATCCGCTGAATTCCTTCTTCGCGCCGGGAAAAAGAAATTCCTTCGCGTCATTGTCGAATAAGCATCTCAAATTGCTCCATCCACTTTTGTGAACCGTGGCAACGCCGCGTCCCCACAACTACGAGCTCAACCCCCCCCATCACCCCAGCACCTCGGCGACAAGTTGCCTGACGTGTTGGCCGACAGAAGGCGCGGCGGTGAGGCCAGGAGACTCCATGCCGACGAGGTGAATTGCCTGCGGCACCGCGGGGTCGCGGGTGATCACAAAATCGACAATGCCTTGGTGGTCTGGCGGAACGAGTTTGGGGCGCAGGCCCGAATAACCGAGCTGTAAATCGCTCTCCCTGATTTCCGGCAGAAGCGTTTTGGCGCTATTGGCGAAATCCGCGATTGCCAGACGATCCTTTTCGTAATTGTCTTTTCCTTCGACATACGTTGCTGTCGGTCCCACCAGAACCGTTGCCCACAGGGTTTTGGTGAAGTGCACGCCAAGGCTGAGGCCCCGCGAGTGCGGCAAAGGATAGACAAGATTGTTGATCAGCGAAGCGCGCGGGCCGCGAATTTCGCAGTATTCCCCGCGCACGGGGTAAATATGCCAAGAGCGGTTGCCGAGAAGCGCCGCAACTTCATCGGCGTGCAGTCCCGCGGCATTGATGACGCATTTCGCCTCGATCGTTTCCTCTTGTGAATCTCGCTGGTCTCCGATGCGCAAGCCGACGCGAATGTTCTTCCCGGAAGGCGCAAGCGAGACGACCTCCGCCCGCGTGACAATGTTTGCGCCCTGATTGCTTGCCACGCGCGCGTATGCGTGCACCAATTCTTCGGCAGAGACAATTCCCGTGGACGGCACCACCAGAGCCGCGGTTCCTCGGATGTGCGGCTCTTGCTTTCGAATTTCTGCCGCATCAATGAGGCGCAATCCTTCGACGCCGTTGTCTTCACCGCGCTTCTTCAGGGCGACGAGTTCGGTTTCCTCGTGCGCATTGGCTGCCACCACGAGCTTCCCCTTGTGGCGGAAGGGAACATTGTGCTTTATGCAAAATTCGTAGGTAAGACGATTGCCTTCGACGCAGTGGCGCGCTTTAAGCGAATTCTTCGGGTAATAGATGCCGGAGTGGTTTACACCGCTGTTACGCGTGCTGGTAGCCATCCCGAGCTTGGGGAACTGCTCGACAAGAAAGACATCCTGCCAGTGCTCGGAGACGGCGCGCGCGATAGCACAGCCAACAACGCCACCGCCGATAATCAGAATATTGGCCTGATCCATTTCTACTGGTCGCCGCCGATTTCGTCAAAGTAGGGTTTACAGGGAACGAGTCGCGCCTCGGTTCCGTCATGGACGGCGTAGGCGGCCTGCTTGCTTGGTTCATAGCCATTGCGCCAGAGAGAAGCCGCGCCGTGCGCGCCCTCTTTGTTAATGGCGTAGAAATAGATGTGGAAGGTCGTGAGTTTTTTCTTGTCGCCCTTATAGTTGTGCGCGACGCGGCCCATTGCTTCGAGGCAGGCGTCCGTGGGCGATTTGCCCTGGCGCATCATTTCGATGATGGTATGGCCGCCAGAAATCTTGATGTTTTCCTCGCCTTTGCCCGTCGAGCCCGCGGCGCCCACTTCATTGTCCACGCAGCAGCCCGCGCCGATGATCGGGGAGTCCCCGACGCGGCCAGGAATTTTCCAGGACAACCCGGAAGTCGTGGTGGTAGCCGAAATGTCTCCGTTGGCGTCCACGGCCATGCAAGGAATCGTGCCCGTTGGCGGATACGCAATAACCCGCTCGGCATAGGCGATCTGTTCTTCATCGTAGTCAAAGATGGCGGAAATGTGTTCTTTCCATTCCGGCGAGTCGATACCCGGGCGCCAATTGAATGAAGACTTGGCCTTCCACGCGAGCCAGATCTTGCGCGAGTGCTCGGTGAGGAGATTCATCTCCTCGAAGCCTTCCGCGACCGCAAAACGCCGCGCGCCGTCACCCACGATCATGACGTGATTGGTTTTCTCCATCACCGTCTTCGCCAGGCGCGCAACGTTCTTGATGCGGCGCACGCTCGCCACCGAGCCGGCGCGGTGCGTGGGCCCGTGCATGACGCTAGCGTCCAGCTCCACTTCTCCTTCTTCGTTGGGCAATCCGCCGTAGCCCACGGAGTCATCATTTGGATCGTCCTCAACCACCGTGACAACAGCCACTGCGGCGTCAAGTGTATCGCCGCCTTTCTTGAGGATGTCCATGCCCTTATCGAGGGCATGAAGTCCATTGGCGCTGGAAATGATGAGAGGACGCTTGCCCGGCGCGGCTGGCGCAAGGTGCGCGAGAGCGGACACATTGCTACCGTTTGGCAATGCGCGGCCAAAGAGTCTGCCGGCGCTGGCAACAGCGCTCCCGACAAGCGAAGTGAGGAAGAATTTGCGGCGTGACCATAATTCCATCTAAAGAACCTCCGGAGTATGCGCAGGGCACTATACAACAGTTGACACTCGATAGTTGAGCAAGGAGACCGTGCGGGACCGTGCGGGCTGAAGCCACGCTTGCAGGGAGTGAGGCGCGCTTGACGTTTGCCTGGCTGGTTGTTGTACCGGGAAGGACTTGATGAGGACACCTTCCTCCCTGCTCAGGACTCTTGTGACCAGGCCACCCTGTGGCTGGACTGGTCGTGGCCCACTGGGTGTCGATGGTGCGGGAAGCCTAGTAGGGCTGGCGAGGACGCCTCGTAACTGGACACAAGAAGAGAAAAGCGCAGATGGCGCGGCGATAGAGGGGTCTGGCCCGTGGGGTAGGAATTCAAACGCCGAGCCGCTGCCCTAGCTGGAAGTGGCAGGTTTGGCGGGGAATTCACCTTCCCAGCGAGCGATGACCACGCACGCGACACAATTACCCAGAACCGTCACTGCAGTGCGGCCCATGTCCATGAGTTGATCGATCGCGAAGAGAAGAAATAACGGTTCCATGGGCAGATGAAACGAAGTCGCCGCGCCGAAGACAATCAGCAGCGAGGCGCGTGCCACGCCGGCGGTTCCTTTACTGCTGATCAGCAGCGTCAAGATCATCAAAACTTGCTGACCGATGCTGAGGTGCAGTCCTGCGGCCTGGACAACAAAAAATAAAGCCAGGGATTGATAAAGACTCGCGCCGTCCATATTGAAGCTGTAGCCGGTGGGGAGGACAAAGGCGACGATTTCGCGCGGGACGCCGAAGGACTCCAATTGCTCGATGGCGCGGGGCAGGGTGGCCTCCGAGCTCGCGGTGGCAAATCCAATGGTGACGGGCTCGGCCACGGCGTTGATGAATCGCTTGATGGGGATGCGTGCCCACAGCGCGATCGGCAGCAGAACGCACACGATGAAAAAGGCCAGAGCGACGTACATGGTGGCCAGGAGTTTTAGGAGCGGAAGAAGGACTCCCACTCCCAAGTGGCCGACGGTGTAGGCAACGGCGCCAAAGACGCCGAGCGGAGCGGCGTACATGACCAGGTTGGTGAACTTGAACATGGTTTCCGAAAGGCTCTCGGACAAGACCAGCATGGGACGGCGCTTCGCTTCGGGCACCAAAATGAGCGCCATGGCGAAGAGGACGCTGAAGACGACGATTTGGAGCACCTGGCCCTCGGCGACGGATTTGGCGATGTTCTCCGGAAAGATGTCGGTGATGAGTTGCGTGGCACTGTGGGGCGAAACATTGAGTGCTTGGGCGGCTGAGGCGGGAGGCAGATGAACACCTTCTCCTGCGCGGCTCAGGTGAATGGCGGCATAGCCGATGAGCATGGCGATGGTCGAGACGACCTCGAAGTAGATGAGGGATTTGACGCCGAGACGGCCCACTTTCTTCAGGTCGGAGTGCCCGGCAATGCCGACAACGAGGACTCCGAACAACAGTGGCGCGATGATGACCTTGATGAGCCGGAGAAAGATGGTGCCGAGGAGCTGCAAGTTGAGCGCCACAGAGGGCCAGTCCTGCCCAAGCTCCGCGCCGGCGAGAAGCCCGACCAAGATCCAAGTCGTCAGCGAGCGGCGGGATGCGGCATAGGCACCGATGAGAAGGATCGCCAGCCAGCGCAGGAGCGTTGGGACGACCGCGTCGTGAGGCAGCATCTGAACGCCAGCCAGGAGCGTCGCAGCAATAGCGGTCGTGGAAACGAGAACGGCAGCAAGGAGAAGTCTGTTTTTCATTGGAGCTCGACCAGGGAGCGCATTGTTGGCGAAAGTTATGCTGCTTCGGTCTGTGTGTCAATGGAAGGCCATGCCGAAATGAGTCAAGTCAGGAAGTAACGAAATTATGACGCCAGACAGTCATGAGGTAAGCAACGGCGGAGCGACACGCGGCGTGCCACCGAAGCAAGAACAAAATTGGGGGGCGGGCACTTTCGGCGCAACCTCAGGCGGGGGAGGCGCATCACACGGGCGAGGCAGAAGCCGACTAGGTCCGGGTAGAACTGCGCGATTGCGCGGATCTGTACGGGTCGCTGGCTTCGGCCGCCCAGCTTCATCCTCAGCCGCCATCCCTGCCCGTTTGGTCCAGCCAATCCAACTAGGAGGGTCGTAGCATGCCAACACTGAGAGGAGCTGTACTTGCAGTATGCACTGTGCTGTTCTGCGCCACACTCGCCCCGGGCGCCAGAGCGGATCAGTGGGACAAGAAAACCATCGTCACCTTCGGCGACGCAGTGGAAATCCCCGGGCAGGTTCTGCCGGCGGGGACCTATGTCTTCAAACTGGCCGATACCCTGGCAGATCGGCACATCGTGCAAATTTGGAATGCAGATGAAACCCAGATCTTTGCAACGATTAGGACCATTCCGAACACCCGCTTTGAACCACCCGATAAGACCATCTTTGAATTTGACGAGCGCTCGGGCGATTCGCCCAGGGCTCTCAAAGTGTGGTTTTATCCGGGAGACAGCACCGGGCAGGAATTCATCTATTCCCGTTATTCCTACAACCACTAGGCGAAACTTGCTCCACAGTTGAATCGGGAAATTCTCGATTCGGCGAATCACTTGCGGCGTGGCTTCCACCCAAGAAAGGTGGGAGCCCCGCCGTTTTTCTGAGCCGCTCATAACGCTCCACGGCACAATGGCCCCGGACTAGAATCGAAGTGCGCCTGGATATACCATGCCGAAAAGAAAGGCAATCGCTTACCCCGCCCAGAACGCCGGGGCTTGCGCTCACCATGGGGTCACCGACCATTTACGCTAAAATGCTTGGTCTCTAAATAGATCTTGCGGGTGCCCGTGCTGCGCGGGCGGAGCTCGAACTCGGGTTCTTCATTTGGCGGCGCTAAGTGGCAGGAACAAGACCTTCCGCTCGCCTCCGCTCGCCAAATCACCAAGGGTTTGCTATTCGATGTGGCGTAAAATAGTTCACCGGGAGACGGGCCGATGAGAGATGAGAGCACAAAACAGGCAGCGCAGGAATACCTGGCCGCCAAGCTCACGGAAGAAGAGCAGATATACGAAGAGAAACATAATATGGCCATGGCTGTCGCGGGCTCTCCCCTGGTTTGGAAGGGTGTTAAAGATGCTATTTTCGAGAAATGCCGTGAGTGGAACGCCGTGACGCAAGAAGAGACCCTTACGTGCAAGGAAACGGCGATGGGAGATCTCCGCGTTTGGTGCTCAGCCAGATCGAAACAGATGACCGTGCACTACGATTCCAAGAAGCTTTTGATCACCGTGAAGAACGCCGGGCGGCTCGAACATGAAAAAGACGTGATACTTCACATCCAGGGATACCGAACAGGCTCTGATCGGGCCGATCGGAACGTTCATTTGGTTCGAAACGAACAGCCTGTAAACATCGACATGTTAATTGTGGGCGAGCTTCGCGTTCTGACCGGACTGAGCCGTCAAAGGGGCACGTAGCGACAGAGAACCGCGATACCTTCCGCACGCCGCGCTCTCACCAGCAGTGGTTCACTACGCTGTTGCGCCGGGCGAGACCGAGCCGCGGTGTAAAGTACCAGTCAATTTGGCTACAATACGCTCCACTGAACGAAGCTCGGGAGCTAAGTGCCGTATCGGCGCGGCCGTCGCCAAGGAGCAATCAACTCAGTGTCCAATCTACTGGCCACAAAGCCGCTCGACGCGCTGCTGCAAGAGGCGCGGCAAGAAGGCGAGGGCGGACTGCGGCGCGCTCTTGGCCCAGTAAATCTGGTTACCCTGGGCATCGGCGCGATTATCGGCGCTGGGATTTTCGTGCTCTCGGGAACGGTGGCGGCGAATTTCGCCGGCCCGGCGATTGTGCTTTCCTTTGTCCTGGCGGGGACAGGTTGTTTGTTTGCCGGACTGTGCTATGCGGAGTTCGCTTCGCTGATTCCGATCGCGGGATCGGCCTACACCTACGCGTACACGACGCTGGGTGAAATCGTCGCATGGATTATCGGCTGGGACTTAATCTTGGAATACGCGTTCGGCGCGGCGACGGTTGCCGCGGGATGGAGCGGCAATCTAAATGCCTTGCTCCAGAGCTGGAATGTTCATATTCCGCCGCAGCTCACGGCGACACCAGGGGCGCTCGTGGTGTTTTTCGATGGCCGGTGGTCCCCGCTTGCAACCGCCGGGCCGGCTTTGGCAGAAGCGGGTATCGATCCGGGCACCCTGCCTCACGCGCGGGGCATATTGGACCTCCCGGCATGCCTGGTCATCGCCATCATCACCGCGATTCTGGTGATCGGAGTACGCGAATCGGCGAACTTCAATTCGGGAATCGTTTTTGTGAAAGTCGGAACTGTAATCACGTTCATCGCGGTGGTGGCAGCGTTTCTTTTGCGGCATCCAGGGGTCTCCACAGCGAACTGGCACCCCTTCATTCCGCCGAATCTTGGAGCGTTCGGCCAGTTCGGCTGGTCGGGGATAGCGCGGGGCGCGGGAGTGATTTTCTTTGCCTATATCGGCTTCGACGCGGTCTCGACTGCGGCGCAGGAGGCCAAGAATCCGCAGCGCGACATGCCCATCGGCATTCTCGGATCGCTGGCCATTTGCACGGCCTTGTACCTGGCGCTGGGCTGGATGTTGACGGGCGTGGTGAACTACAAGCAACTGAATACAGCGGCCCCCGTGGCCATGGGCATTCAGGCCACGGGAGTGCGCTGGGGCAGTCTGGTGGTCATGCTGGGGACTTTTGCGGGACTAACGACCACCATGCTGGTGATGCTGCTGGGGCAATCGCGGGTCTTCTATGCCATGTCGCGCGACGGCTTGCTACCCGAGTGGGCCGGACGCGTCCATCCGAGATTTCGCACTCCGTGGATTTCTTCGATTATCGTTGGCCTCGCCGTTGCGCTATTTGCGAGTGTGCTGCCGATCAACGTTTTGAGCCAGCTCACTTCCATCGGCACGCTGCTTGCTTTCGTGATCGTTTCCGGCGGCGTTTGGATTTTGCGGGTGCGCAGGCCGGATTTGCCGCGGGCGTTCAAAACGCCGCTCGTTCCGGTGGTGCCCATCTTGGGGATGGGAATCCCGCTGCTGTTGATGCTGAGCCTTCCGGGGAGCACTTGGCTGCGGCTGATTGTGTGGCTGATTCTTGGGATGGTGCTTTATTTCGGGTACGGGCGAACGCATAGCAAGCTGGCCCGTCAGCGCGGCGACACGAGGTGAAAGAAATTCAAAAGCAATTCCTTAGCGGCTAAAGCCCTGGTCGCAAGGCCGCTTTTGCCCTAGCCCATCGAAGCTGTCAGGTCGCGCCAAAGCTCCAACCCTCGAACCAATAGAGAGAAGAAGAAAACCGCTGGGCTGAAGGCCTGCGCCGCAACTTGAATTCTATTCGGAGGTGCCCAGAGGGAGAAAGTATTGCGTGCCTTTGACGGGCTCTTGGAGGCGGCGAAGCAGGAGCTGGAGGTCTGCGCTGCGCTCGACGAAATCAATGTCGGAGGTGTTGATGACCAGGAGGTCGGAGGCAGCGTAGCGGAAGAAGAAGTGTTCATAGGCGCGGGCAACTTCCTCGACGTATTCGGGGGGGATATGGGATTCGTCGCGGGAGGCTTTTTTGGCGATGCGCGCGCGGAGGACTTCGGGCTTGGCTTGGAGGTAGATGACCAGATCGGGAGCCGGGATGTCCGCGGTGAGGGCTTCGTAGTAACGCTCGTAGAGCTTGAGCTCGGCGTCGTCGAGATTGAGGTTGGCGAAGATGCGGTCCTTTTCCATGAGGAAATCGGAGAGGACCGGGCCGGGAGCATCAACCGCGAGGGCTTCGCGGAGGCGCTTCTGGCGCTCGATGAGGAAGTACATCTGCGCGCGAAGAGCGCAGCCTGGCTTGGCTTTGTAGAAATCGGCGAGGAAGGGATTGTCTTCGCAATCGTAGATGCGGCGGGCGTGGAGGCGTTCGGCAAGGATGCGGGCGAGAGTGGTTTTGCCGACGCGCAAGGGGCCTTCAATGACCATGAAGCGGGGAGGCTCGAGACTGCGCTGCGGAACGCGAGCGCGCTTGGCTGCGGAGGAATTGTCGCCAGGCATCGTTTCGTGTGATCCAGGGTGACAGGGATCGATTATAGCAGAGTCGCGGCAAGAGTCATGGCGCACCGCGCGGCGTTTGAGAGGGCGGCACGGCAGGGTCGAGAATGTAAAAATATTTTCACTTTTATGGCCTAGTACTGCCGTTTGAAGAGAGTCAAACAGAAGGACTAGCGGGGCGTACTAATTCAAATGTGACTAACGGGCCAGTGTTACCTGACCTTTTGACCAATAAAGTGATCTCCTCGCGAGTGGGGACGGACTTGCAACACCCACCGGCAATACTGAGGTGGCAAATGGTCATTGCAGCGCTTCTCCTGATCTGTTCCATCCCGCACATGGACGACACGGCCAAAGTGGTTAGCGATTCTTCCGCAGTTGCTTCCGACAGCGCGACAAGCGATTCTGTTCTCGTCGCCTCCCTGCCGCCCGCGCCAGAACCCAACGTGAAAGCCGATCCGAAGCTGATCGCTCCGCATCTGGCGACGCAGCCTTTTCTGCCGATGAAGCCGGTGTTTACTGGGCCCCGCGAAACGCCCCGACAAAGGAAGGTCTGGTATGGACTGGCGCTGGCGGGACACAGCGGCGCAGCCTTTGACGCCTGGACAACGCACCGGGCGGTCGTTGGCGGCTACGGCCAGGAGGCCAATCCGTTCCTGCGCCCCTTTGCAAACTCCAACGCCATT
>Ga0209267_1000380_pt1 | contig 32262 bp, 30 predicted proteins | sample GraSoiAngelo_137_FD_185894 | JGI IMG/M metagenome (GOLD analysis project Ga0209267, IMG submission 185894) | Grasslands soil microbial communities from the Angelo Coastal Reserve, California, USA - 14_0929_09_30cm (SPAdes) (version 2) | ecosystem: Environmental > Terrestrial > Soil > Grasslands ... | reverse complement strand
GGGCTCACGCCGGCCACCTCCGGGGCGATCGCGCTGAGCGCGGGCGCAGCGGCCTCGATGGCGCCGAATGGCGGCGGCACATCGGCGCCCGCCGGGACCGCGGTCACGCCGCCGCCCTCGGTGATCGTCCGTGACGCGAGCGGCAACCTGGTCTCGGGGGTCGCCGTGACCTTCGCGCCCTCGAGCGGGGGCAGCGTGACGGGCTCGAACCCGACCACCGGCACGGACGGGATCGCGACGGTGGGGAGCTGGACGCTCGCTCCTACGGCGGGGACGAACACGCTGACCGCGACGGCGACAGGGTCGGGGATCAGCGGCAATCCGGTCACGTTCACGGCGACGGGGACAGTAGGACCCGTATCCGCCACGACATCGACGGTTGGGGCGGCGCCGCCGTCGATCCCAGCCGGGTCCGGCACGAGCACGATCAGGGTCACAGCACGGGATGCGGGTGGCAATACGATCGGCGGCGCGAGCGTGTTCCTGACCGCCACGGGCGGGACGGGCAACACGCTGACCCCGGCGACCGGCACCACAGACCCGACGACGGGCGTCCTGACCGCGACGTTCAGCTCGACCAGCACCGGGGGGAAGACGATCTCGGCGACGATCAACACCGTGGCGATCACACAGACCGCGCCGGTGACGGTAACGGCGGGCGCGGCGACCCAGATCGCCGCCCAGGGACAGACCAGCTGGACCGCCACCGTGGGCACGGCCGTGACGCCGTCGCCCGCCGTGATCGTACAGGATCAGTTCGGCAATCCGGTGGCTTTGGTCGGGGTCCGGTTCGACGTGACGGGGGGCGGGGGCACGGCGAACCCCGTCACGACCTCCAGCAACGCGAGCGGGATCGCCACCACGTCTTGGACGCTGGGAGTCTTGCCGGGTCAAAACACGCTGACCGCTACGGCGACCGGACTCACGGGCAGCCCTGTCACGTTCACCGCCACCGCTACCGTCGGCTCGCCGAGTAGCACGCAGTCGCGCGTGAACGCGCAACCGGCGACCGTCCCGGCGAGCACGGGCTCGAGTGCCTCGACGCTTACGGTTACGGCGCTGGACGCCATGGGGAACCCGGTGCCCGGCGCGACAGTCGCGTTGGACGCGAGCGGGGCGGGAAACACGCTCACTCAACAGGCCGCCACCACGGACGCGAGTGGTAAGGTGACGGGCACCCTCAGCTCCACCAAAGCGGAGACCAAGACGGTCTCGGCGATTCTGAACGGCACGCTGGCAGTGGCGCAAACGCCGACCGTGGTGGTGCTCCCCGGTGCGGCGACGGCGCTCGGTTTCACAGTGCAGCCAAGTAACACGATGATTCGCGACAGAATCACGCCGCCGGTCCGGGTCACGGCGTTCGACGCGTTCGGCAACATGGCGGACAGCTTCGGGGACACCGTGACCATCGCTATCGGCAGAGATCCGACCTTACTGGGCGCGCACTTGAGCGGCACGACCACCGTTCCCGCCGTTTCCGGCGTGGCGACCTTCGACGACCTGAGCATCGACCAGCTCGGCAGCGGTTACACGCTCGTCGCCAGTGGCCCGGCGGTCAGCGGAGCGACGAGCGCGTCGTTCAACGTCACGCTGCTGCCGTAGCCCGCCGCCGCGTGACACAGATCACCGGACCGACGCGATGGCTTGATTGCTGACGCGCGCTCGTGTGGCGACGACGCGACGTCGTAGGCTGGGGCAGTGCTTGAACGCTGATCGGTACGCGCTTTGCAGACGCTGGATCTCGTCCACTCAAACTTTGTGCTTCCGCCGCGGGGAGTCCACAGATCGCGCAGCCGGCCTGTCACCAGACGGTGGGCGATGGGAGTGGCGGCGTCTGTGCTGGCAGTCCTCCTTACCGCCTGCAAGCTCGATAAGCTGATCAGCAAGCCGCCCTCCACGGCGGCGCTCACGGTGGCCCCGGGGCACGTCCGTGTCAGCGTCGCGAAGGGCAGCTCCGCGCCGCAGCTCGACAACCTGATGCTCTCCAATACAGGCAGCGGTACGCTGCCCTGGAACGTGAGCCTCGATTCCGGCGGCACCTGGCTCGACGTCTCCCCGAAGTCGGGGAGGACCCCGGCGCAGGTGCAGGTACAGCTGGACCCGGCCGGGCTCGACCAGGGAGAGTACCACGGCGTGATCGTCGTGTCCGCCGAGGGGGCGGTCGGCAGTCCGGCACGGGTTCCCGTGGACTTGGTGGTGGCCGCCGGCACGCCGCCTCCGGCGACGCACCTCGGCTTCAGCGTGCCCCCGACCAACACGCAGGTCGGGGCGACGATCACGCCGGCGGTGAGGGTCAGCGCGCTCGACGCCTCGGAGAGCAGGGTCACGAGCTTCACCGGGCCGATCACGCTCGCCCTGAGCGCGAATCCGGGAGGCGGCACGCTGGCGGGGGGCGGTCCCGTCAATGCCGTGAGCGGCGTGGCGACGTTCGCGAGCTTGAGCATCGACAAGGCAGGGAACGGCTATACCCTGACGGCTACGTCGGGACAGCTCACTGACGCAACGAGCGCTCCGTTCGACATCACCGCTGCGCCGCCTCCCCCGCCTCCCCCGCCACCCCCGCCTCCACCACCACCGCCTCCGCCACCGCCGACGAACCATCCGCCGAGCGTGAGCGTGAGCGGTGGGACGGTGCTGGTGGGCTTGCTGTACCAGTTGAGTGCGTCGTTCACCGATCCGGACGGGGATGGACCGTGGAGCTACAGCATCGACTGGGGCAACGGGTCTGAGAGTAGCTCGACCCCGAGCCAGGGCTCGATCAGGGCATCGCACACGTACCTTGTCCCAGGCAGTTACCGCATCCGAGTGACGGTGACGGACAACCACGGCCTCTCGGGCTCGGGTGAGGCGACGCTGACGGTCGCTTCGTGAGGGCGCATCACCTGACCCGCTGCGGGATGGGTTTGCTCACCGTCCTGCTCGCCACCTGCAAGATCGACAAGCTCACCAAGGATCCTCCTCCGCTCGCCGCGTTGTCGGTTGCGCCGGGCCGAGTGCTCGACAGCGCCGCTGTGGGGAGCACGGCCATGCACGTGGACAGCATCGCGCTGACCAGTAGCGGCGCGGGCGCGCTGGCGTGGAGCGCCAGCGTGAAGGTGGGCGGCGGATGGCTCGACGTCACTCCGAAGACCGGCACCACCCCCGCGCGCGTGCACGTGCACCTGAACCCTGCCGGGCTCGATCCCGGTGTGTACCAGGACACAGTCGTCGTATCCGCCGGCCAGGCGGTGGGGAGTCCGGCGCGCGTCCCCGTCGACTTCGTTGTCGCGGGAAGCGGCCCGCCGCCCGGTCCGCCTGCCGCGCTGGCGCAGTTCCAGAACGACGGCGTCACGGCGGTCGAACCGGGCGGGACGCTGACGAGCCGGTCCGCTGTCTTCAAGGCGACCGTGTCGGGTCCGGCCGGCAGCTCACCCGTGCGGCTCGAGGTCGAGGTCAAGGCCGTCGGGACCGCATTCACCGGCACCTCGAGCGGCTCGGGCGCCTCCGTGGCGGGCGGCGGCACGGCGAGCGCCACCGTCGGCGGCCTGAGCGACAACACCGCGTATCACTGGCAAGCGCGTGCCGTCGACCAAGGGGGTGGCACGAGCGGCTGGGTCTCGTTCGGTGGCAACGCGGAGACGGACCCGGACTTCCGCGTTGCGCTCGCCGGCACCCAGCTCGTCTTCACGGTGCAGCCCGTCACCACGATTGCAGGGGCTCCGATCGCACCGGCAGTGCGGGTGGCGGCGCAGGATCCTCAGGGGAATACGGTGACGAGCTTCACCGGCGACGTCGTGATGACGTTCGGAACCAATACGCACGGCGGTCTCCTGTCCGGCACGAAGACGGTCGCCGCGGTCGCAGGCGTCGCGACGTTCGCGGATCTCTCGGTCGATAAGGCGGGTGGGGGCTACACGCTGCAGGCCACGGCCGGGTCGCTGACGGCGCCGAGCCAGTCGTTCACCATCTCTCCAGCGGCGGCGGCGAAGCTCGCGTTCACGGTGCAGCCGAGCATGACGCAGGCCGGGGCGACGATCACCCCGGCGGTCAGAGTGATCGCGCGCGACCCGTTCGGCAACACCGCGACCGGATTCACCGGGGGCGTCACGCTCGCGATCAGCACGAACCCGTCCGGCGGCGCGCTCCACGGCACCATCCCTGTCGCCGCGGCAGCGGGCGTCGCGAGCTTCGGCGATCTGAGCATCGACAAGGCGGGGACTGGCTACGTGCTGAAGGCGACCTCGGGAACGCTCACCTTCGCGACCAGCGACGCGTTCAACATCACGCCGCCACCAGCGCCACCACCGCCACCACCGCCGCCACCGCCCCCACCGGTCGCCACGGTCGACGTCACGCCGCCCACGGCGTCGATCCAGGTGAATCAGACCGTGCAGCTCACCGCGACCCCGAAGGACGCGAGCGGCAACCCGCTCGCCGGGCGCGCGGTCACCTGGACGAGCGGCAATACGTCGATCGCGACGGTGAACACGACGGGGCTCGTAACCGGCAAGGCGGCCGGCTCGGCGACGATCACCGCGACGAGCGAAGGGAAGAACGGCACCGCGACCGTCACGGTGACGGCGCCGCCTCCGCCGCCTCCGCCACCTCCGCCACCACCTCCACCACCACCGCCGCCGCCGCCGCCGCCGCCGCCCCCACCCCCCAATACGGCGCCCAGCGTGAACGCGGGCGGCAACCAGACTGTGTTGCTCGCCCTAGGCTACCAGCTCAACGCGTCGTTCACCGATCCGGACAACGGACCCTGGCACTGGACGGTGAACTGGGGCGACGGCACGTCCACCAGCGGCAACGCCTCAAGCCCGGGCCCGATCAACCCCACGCACACCTACGTCCTGGGTAGCTTCACGATCACGGTGACGGTGACCGACAGCCAAAATGCCTCCGGCTCGGACTCCAAAGTGCTCACCGTGTTGTAGTCACAGCAACCCCCCGCGCCGCAGCTTCCCGAGCTGATCGTACCGTGTGTCGTGCGCCGCCAGCACCTCGGCGGGCGACACCGTCGCCACGCCCGACTTGCCCACCTCGACGCCGGCGGCGTAGTTCGCCACCTGCGCAGCTTCCCGCACGGACGAGCCCGCGGCGAGCGCGGCGCCGACCCACGCCGTGACCGTGTCGCCCGCGCCCGAGACGTCGAACACCTCACGCGCCATTGCGGGGATGCGGTGGATCTGTTTGTCCTTGGTGAAGAGCACCATCCCCTCGGCGCCGAGCGTGAGCAGCAAGTTGTCCACGGCCAGCTTGTCGAGCGACATGGGGAGCGCGTCGGGGTGGTCCAGGTCGAGCGTCGCGCCCATCGCCTGCTCCAGCTCGCGCCGGTTGGGCTTGAACACCGTGGCGCCCGGGTAAGCGAAGAAGTTCTTGAACTTGGGGTCCACCACGGTCGGGACGCTACGCTTCTTGGCGAGCGACATGGCGAGCTCGATCACCACCGGCGTCAGCGTCCCCTTGTTGTAATCCTCGATCAGCAGGGCGTCGGCGTCCGCCATGGCGCGTTGCAGCCTGGCGGCGAGCTGCTCCTCGGTGCGCGGCAGGATCGGGTCATCCACTTCTTCGTCGATCCGCACTACCTGCTGGCCGCGGGCCGTGACGCGCGTCTTGGACGTGGTGGGCCGCGCGGCCGCGACCACGATGTGCTCGTCCATCAGGCGATTCTGCGCCAGCTCCGCACGGAACGAGTCACCGCGCGCATCGTCGCCGATCACGGCCACGAGCCGACACTCGGCGCCGATCGCCGCCACGTTCGCCGCCACGTTGGCTGCGCCGCCCAACGCGGTGCGTCGGGCGCGCACCGTCACCACCGGGACGGGCGCCTCGGGCGAGATGCGCTCGGCGTCCCCCTCGAGGTACAGGTCGAGCATCGCGTCGCCCACCACCACGATGCGTCGCGCCGCCATCTTTCCGAACAGTCCCCCCAGGTGGTCCCGGGTGAGGCGGGGATCGGAGGATACCGTCATCTCGTCCCCGTCACGGCAATCCTCCCTGCTTCGAGAACCGATACGTGACCGCGACCGATCCCACGAATTTGGTCCCCGTTCGCCCGGTCACGTGCCGTTCGTTACTGACGCGATGCACCGCCGCGTCGAACTTCAGGCCGAGATGCGCCCCGTGTGCGTAGCTCCCCGACACGGCGGCACGCAGAGTACGCTCCACTACGCCCGACAGGATCGTCGCGGTGGTCCCGTAGGCCGAGATTGGCGGGTACGGGCGCCGAAAGTCCCCCTCCCCCTGACGCAGCAGGGTCACTTCCGGGGAGACCAGCAGCCCGGGTGCGGCGATCACGCTGGCCGTCAGCGTGGCTTGATCGTAGTCGCTGAAGCCCCGGCCCAACCCCACGAAGCGGCGCTCCACAGTCTCCGCCGGATTGGGCGTCCGGTAGGTGAGATTTGTGACCCGGGTGTAGTACGCCGTCCAGCTGACGCCGCCCACGGCCCCCTGTGCGCCGAGCGTGAGCCCATACGAAGGAGGTTCGCTGTCCGCCTGGGTGCGCCGGTCGATCTGGACATCGTCGATGAGCACTTGCCCGAACACGGTGAGGCCCGCGAGCTGGGTCTCCAGGTCGGCGCCGAGCAGGCTGTTCACCTGCACATTCTGGTCGTACTCGACCAGGAGGCCGAGATTGAGCACGTTGGCGAACCAGGGCTCGAGCGTGCGTCCCGGGCCCGCCGCGACCTCCCCTTCCCACAGGGCGAGGCTGGTGTGGTCTCCCGGCCGGGCGAGCAAGCGGTGGGCGATGAAGTAGCGGTGATTCACGGTTCCGGCGCTGTCCGTGAGATCGTCGAGCTGCGTGAGGAGCGCTTGCAGCTGCAGCCGCGGCGTGCCGACCACGAGGTTGAGATGGTCGTAGCTGTACGCGCTCGGCGACACGAGCAGGCTGCCGAGCTGCGGGGGGCCCCAATTGCGACTCAGTGAGCCGAAGAACAGCTCGGCGTAGCGCCAGCGGGCGTCCAGGTACGCGGCGGCGTTGCGGCCCGCGATGACGCGGTCCTTCTTGCCGAAGTACTCCGGATCGTACTTGAGCCGGGTGTCGAAGTAGGGTTGGGTGACGGCGACGAGCGCGCCGAGCCGCACCTGCAGCGCGAGACCGCCGTTGACGAATCCGCGGTCCGCACCCGGGGCCCGAGGCGGCGCGCCCCGGCCGATCTCGAGCGGATCGCGCAGCGGGTAGGTCGCCGCGGCGACGCCGGCGCTCCCGTCGATCCGATAGCGCGGGCCGCTGTCCTCATCGCCCAGCGCCGCAAGCAACCGGCGTACGGTCGCAGTGACCGCGGCGCTCGTGGTCAGCGTGTCGACGTCCCGTAACGCGCGCGCCACGTCGGCTTCCCGCAGGGGTCGGGTGAGCGGCGTCGGATCAGCCATCACGCGAGCGGCGATCAGGTGCTCGATATACGGCATCGTCCAATGATCGAGCGGCAGGTACGCCGAGGCCTGCTGGGCCGCGAGCGGGCCGGCACACAGCACGAGCAGCAGCAGGGCGCGCATTGAGGAGCGCGCAAATTGGGGTGGCCGCCCCCGTCCCGCAACCGGGGGCTCAGGGAAGCGCATTCTCGTAGGACACTCGGTACGCCACGCCGATCGAGCCGAGCCAGCGGGTGTCGCTGGCGCCGGTCACGTGCCCGGCATTGTGGATCAGGTGCACGCCGCCGTTACCGGAGAGCTCGAACGCGCCGCCGTGCCAGCGGCCGCCCACGGCGAGCCGCACGGTGCGTTCCACGATCCCCTGGAACAGCGTGGCAGTGCTGGGATAGGCGCCGACCAGCGGATGCGACAGCCGGGGGTCGCCCTCGCCCTGGCGCAGCACGGTCAGCTCGGGCTCGAGCAGCAGCTGGGGACGCGCCAGCACGCTCAATTTGAGCGTCGCCTGATCGTAATCCGCGAAGTTGCGCCCGGTACCGAGCAGATGGTACAGGGGGACCTGGAGATCGTCCTCGTTGCGGTAGGTGAGGTTCGCGACCTGCGTGTAGAACGCCTGCCACCCGACGGCCGTGCGACGCACCCGGCCCTTGGCGCCGATGGTGAACGCGTAGCTCGCGGGCTTGAGATCAGTCGCGCTCTTGCGGGACACCTGGATGTCGTCCAGCATGAACTGACCGAATGCCGTGGTCGTGCCTCGCCGTTCCACGTCGAAGCCGAGAAAGCTGTTCACGTTCGTGTTGGTGTTCGAGGCTCGGATGTAGGTCCACGTGGCTGGATTCAGGAACCACGGCTCGAATTGACGTCCGACGCCCGACCACACGCCCGCCTGCCACAGCGCGAACGTCCAGCGGCCGGGTGGTCGAACCCACAGCCGGCTCAAGGACAGATAGCGATTCACGGGGGCTCCCGTGGAATCGAACCGGGTGTCGAGCTGAGCCGCGATCACCTGGAGCCGGACCCGCGCGGTCCCGAACGCCACGTGCAGGTGATCGAGACTGTACGCGTCGTCCGACACGAGCACGCCCTGGACCGCGCTCGGCCCCCAGTTGCGCGCCAGTGCGCCGAAGAACAGCTCACCCTGGCGCCACTGGGCGCTGATGTAGGCCTCGGGAAAGGCCGTCGCGTTGTCCGCCGTGCCGTACCAATCGGGATCGAACTGCAGTCGCGTGTCGACGACGGGATGGCTCACCAGCACGACCGGGCCGACGGTCAAGTGGAGATCGAGCCCCGCGCTCGCGAACCCACGTCGCACCGTCAGGCGCGGCGGGACGCCACGGTTCAGCTCGAGCGGGTCGCGGAACGCGTGCGTGGCGGCCGCGACGCCCAGCTCGCCTTCGATCCGGTAGGACGGAGCAGGCCGCCGATCGGTGAGCGCCGAGAGCAACAGCCGCAGCGTGCGGCGGGTGACGACATTCGCCCGCGCGGTGTCGGCTGCCCGGAGCGCCCGCACCAGGTCGCCGCGCTTGAGCGGCCGCGTGAGCGGCGTCGGATCCACGATCACACCGGTCGCGATCAGGTGCTCCACGGAGGGCATCGCCCAATGCTGCAGCGGCACGTAGGGCGACGCGTCCTGTGCGGCGAGCGTGGCCCCGCCCGTGAGGGCGGGGATCCAAAACACGGACATCGCGACGCAAAGAGCCGGGCCGAGCTTCATGGGTTCGCCGAATCTGAGCCTGATCGGGAGGGACGGCAACTCCGGGGGACATCCTTTTCCGTTAAGTTGTCCCGCCTATGTCGCCGCTGCTCGTCCTCATCGTCGCCGTCCTGGCCACCACGTACGCCGGCCCGATCGTCCGGTTGGCGGCCGCGCCGGCGGTGGCGATCGCGTTCTGGCGGCTGGTCCTGGTGCTCCCCGTGACGTTCGGAGTGGCGACGCGTGAGCGGCAGCCCACCCGCGCCGTGCGCGAGGCGTTCCCGTTGATGCTCCTCTCGGGGCTGCTCCTCGCCACGCACTTCTGGACGTGGATCGCGTCGCTCAAGTTCACGTCGGTGGCGAGCTCGGTGTTGCTCGTCTCGCTGAAGCCGGTGTTCGCGTGGGCGGTGGCGGCGCTGTGGCTCGGGGAGCATCCCGGGCGCACCGAGCGCCGCGGGATCGCGCTCGCCGTCGCGGGAGCCACGCTGATCGGACTCGGGGACGCGCGGCTGTCGCTCGGCGCCGCAGGGGGCGATGCGCTGGCGCTGGCCGGCGCGCTGACGGGCGCGGGCTACTACGTGATCGGGCGACGGGTGCGCCGCACGGTGGGCGTCTGGAGCTACGCCTCCATCGTGTACGCGGTCGCGGCGGTGTCGCTCGGATTCGTCGCGGCGCTGCGAGACGCGCCGCTCACGGGGTTCGGCCGCCGCGACTGGATCGTGTTCGGCGCGCTGGCCGCAGGGCCGATGCTCATCGGCCACACGGGGATGAACTACGCGCTCAAACACTACCGCGCGACGACCGTGAACGTCGCCGCGCTGGGAGAGCCGGTGGGCGCGAGCGTGATCGCGTGGCTGGTGCCGGCCATACACGAGGTGCCGGGGTTCTGGACGGTGATCGGCGGCTTACTCGTGCTGGTGGGGATCGCGATGTCGTTGAAGACAGGACAGGGGATGGAGCGTGGCCATGCGGATTGAACAGCTCCGGGGGGGGGCGGTCGAAGCCTGGCACGACGTCCACGTCGCCGTGGTCGACGCGGCCGGCGAGCTCGTTGCCCACGTGGGCGATCCCGACCTCGTCACCTACTGGCGCTCGGCGGCGAAGCCGTTCCAGGCCCTGCCGCTCGCCGCGGACGGGGTGCTCGAGCGGTTCGCCTTCACGACTGAAGAGCTCGCGCTGTGCTGCGCGTCGCACTCGAGCGAGCCGCAGCACGTGGCGATCGTGCGCGATTTGCTCCGGAAGATCGGGTGCGGCGAGCGCGACCTGTTGTGCGGTCCCCACCCTCCGCTCTCCGAAACCGTGGCCCGGGACTACGCGAGCCGGGGCGTACGGCTCACGGCCATCTACTCGAACTGCTCCGGCAAGCACGCGGGAATGCTGGCGCTGGCGCGCCATCACGGCTGGCCGACGGACTTCTACACGCGCGTGGAGCATCCCGTGCAGCGGCGTTGTCTCGAGGAAGTGAGCCGCTGGACGGACGTCGCCGTGCCGGACATCAAGACCGCGGTGGATGGCTGTGGTGTGGTGTGCTATGGGCTGCCGCTGCGCCAGATGGCGCTCGCCTACGCGCGACTGGCGATTGCGGATTTCGGATCGCGGGTTGCGGATTCGAAGGGAGCGGGTCCAATCCGCAATCCGCAATCCGCAATCGTGCAATCGATGCTCCGCCACCCCGAACTGATCGCCGGCTCCGGCCGCCCGTGCACCGACCTGATGCGCGCTCATCCCGGTCGTGTCCTCGCCAAAGTGGGGGCCGAGGGGGTGTACTGCGCGCTGCTGGTGCGCGACGGGCTCGGGGTGGCGCTCAAAGTGGCGGATGGGCACGGCCTGGCGGCGGCGCTCGCCCTGGCCGCGGTGCTGGAGGAGCTGGGCGTGCGGCCCCGCCCGGCCTCACTCGGCGCGCGGCCCAACGTGAATACGCGCGGCGACACGGTGGGCGAGCTGCGCGTAAATGGGGGGCTCGAGAAATGAAACGATTGCGGATTGCGGATTGCGGAATGGTAATGTGAGTGCGGACCGACGGGCGCCCCTCGATCGGCCGACGGTAGCCCTCGTGCGGGTCGCCGCGGCGCTCGGCGAAGGCAAGATCGACGTGCTACGGGACCGGTTCGGCGCGGCCCGCGCCGCCGGAGTGCCCGACCGCTGGATCGAGGAGCTGTTGCTCCAAAGTCTCCTCGTCGTGGGCTACCCGCTTGCACTCGTCGCGTTCGGCGTGTGGCGTGAGGTCAGTGGCCCCGTGTCCGGGCCCCGCGACGGGGGCAGGGGCGGGGGCGGGGAGGAGCTGGCACACGAGGATTGGCAGGCGTGGGCGCAGCGCGGCAGCACGGTGTGCGCCGCGGTGTACGGGCGCGCCTATCACAAGCTGCTCCTCAACCTGCGGGCGCTGCATCCGGCGCTCGAGGATCTGGTGCTGGTGGACGCCTATGGCAAGGTGATCGGCCGCCCGGGGCTCGACTTGCAACGGCGCGAGCTGTGCACCGTCGCCGCGATCGCCGTCCTGGGGGCGGCGCAACAGCTGCACTCGCATCTGCGTGGAGCACTGAACACCGGGGCGTCGCGGGAGGAGGTGGAGGCGGTGCTGGCGGTGATCGACGGGGATCTTGATTCGGAGCGGCGGCGCTCGGCGCATGAACAATGGGACGATGTGAAGGGGCGGAGGTTGTGAACGCGGAAGTCGGAACGCGGAACGCGGAACAGAGAGGCGAGTCCCTGCCGCCGCGAGACCTGAGGGAGCGTACTAAGGCGTTTGCACTCGCGATCGTGCGCCTGGTTGACGCACTACCGAGGAGCCGCGCCGCCGACGTGATCGGGCATCAGTTGCTCCGCGCGGGGACATCCGTCGCTGCCAACTATCGGTCGGCCCGCCGCGCCCGCTCACGGAAGGAGTTCCTCGCCAAGATGGGGATCGTGGAGGAAGAGAGCGACGAGAGCTCGTTCTGGCTGGAGCTGCTGTTCGAAGCGGGGCTGGTGACCTCCGGCCGGGTTTCGGAGCTCCGCGACGAGGCGGAGCAGCTCGTTGCCATCACGATCGCGTCGATTCACACTGCACGCGAAGGCGGTCGCTCTGTTCCGCGTTCCGCGTTCCGCGTTCCGCGTTGATGTTCATCGACCGCGCGGTGGTCCACGTGGTCGGCGGCGCGGGCGGCGCCGGCGCCTCATCGTTTCGCCGCGAAAAGTTCGTCCCCAAGGGCGGGCCCGACGGCGGCGACGGCGGCCCGGGAGGGTCGGTGTACGTGCGCGCCGATCCGAACCTCGCCACGCTGCTCGACTACCGGTACCGCTCGCATTGGAAGGCACAGCGCGGACAGCACGGCAAGGGCAAGGACATGACCGGCAAGACCGGGCAGGATCTGTACCTCCCCGTGCCCGCCGGGACCGAGGTCCATGACGCTGACACCGGCGCCCTGCTCGGCGAACTGCTGCGCGCCGGGGACTCGCTGCTCGTCGCGAAGGGGGGCCGCGGTGGGCGGGGCAATGCCCGGTTCGCGACGCCGACCCATCAGAGCCCGCGCGAATGGGAGCCGGGCGAATACGGCGCAGAGCGCCAGCTCGAGCTCGTGCTCAAGCTGATCGCCGACGTGGGCCTGCTGGGCGAGCCCAACGCGGGGAAGAGCACGTTGCTGTCGGTGATTTCCGCCGCGCGGCCCAAGATCGCCGACTACCCGTTTACCACCCTCGAGCCCCATTTGGGCGTGGTGAGGCTCTCCGATGGCCGATCGCTCGTGATCGCGGACATTCCGGGCATCATCGAGGGCGCGCATGCGGGGAAGGGACTCGGCCTCCGGTTCCTCCAGCACGTGGAGCGTACCCGCATGATGGCCGTGCTCGTCCCCGTCGACAGCCCGGATCCGCAGGCCACGTACGAGCTGCTGCGGCGGGAAGCGGCGCTGTATTCGGCCGACCTCGCGGCGAAGCCGCACGTCGTGGTGCTGACGAAGCTCGATCTCTCGCCTCCCGCGACCGTCAGGGAGTCCTTTAGGGCATCCGACATCCCCACGATCCGTACCCATGCCGGCGCTCCCGTGGTCGCCATCTCGGCCGTGACCGGCGCTGGGCTCCCGGAGCTGCTGGAGACCCTGTGGCAACTGCTTCCGGTGCGAGTCGCGACGAGCTAGCCGCCTACCTGGCGCTCGCGCAGCTGCCCGGCATCGGCGCCGTCCGGCTCGGCACGCTCACGGCCGCCTTCCAGACGGCGGCGGCGGCGCTGCAGGCACCGCACGGCGCCATCGCGGCGCTCCCCGGCTTCGGCCGAGCCGCGGCCACGGCGGTGCGCGCCGCGTCGCTCGACGCCGGGCGCGAGCAGCTGGCGCAGCTCGATCGCCTGGGGGCGACCATGCTCCTCCCCGACGATCCCCGCTTCCCACAGACGCTGCGCGACATTCCGGAGCCGCCGGCGCTCCTGTACGCGTGGGGCAACGTGGATCTGTTCGCGCGGCCGGCGGCCGGCGTGGTGGGCAGTCGCAACCACTCCGCCTACGGGGCGACGGCGGCGCGGATCCTGGCCGAGGGTGTGGCACAGGCCGGCGTCGTGATCGTGAGCGGCATGGCACGAGGCATCGACGCCATCGCGCACGCTGCCGCCCTGGACGCGGGCGGTGCGTCGCTGGGCGTCCTGGGCAACGGTTTCGGCGTCGTCTACCCCGCGGCGAACCGGCCGTTGTACGAGCGCATGATCGCGCACGGCTGCCTCGTCACGGAGCTGCCGCCCGGCGAGCGGCCGCACGCCCACACGTTTCCCCGCCGCAACCGGCTCATCAGCGGTCTGGCGGGCGTCACCGTCGTCGTCGAGGCGGCCGCCGGCTCGGGCGCGCTCATCACCGCCGATTGCGCGCTCGATCAAGGCCGCGCCGTGCTCGCCGTCCCCGGCCCGATCACCAGCCCGACCTCCCTCGGCTGTAACCGGCTGATTCAGCAGGGCGCGAAGCCGGCGCTGTCTGTCGCGGACATTCTGGAGGAGCTGGGGCTCCCGCGATCAGCCACGCCCGAGGGAGCATCCGCCGGCCCCCGAGCAGCGCCCCTGGACCTGGGACCGCTGCAGCGCAAGCTGTGGGATGCGCTTGGCGCCGAGCCGCAGCACGTGGACGCCCTGGTCGCCACGGCGGGAGCGGAAACGAGCGCGGTGCTGACGGCGCTGACGGAGCTGGAGATGCGCGGCCTGGTGAAGCAGCAGCCGGGGATGCGGTTTGGGATCTCGTGAACCCCGGGCATGGCCCCGGGGTCGGTCTACCCGAGTTTCTTGAACCCCGGGGCATGGCCCCGGGGTCGGTCTACCCGAGTTTCTTGAACCCCGGGCATGGCCCCGGGGTCGGTCTACCCGAGTTTCTTGAACCCCGGGGCATGGCCCCGGGGTCGGTCTACCCGAAGGATTGGGTGTGAGCAAGGCTGGCCACAGGAGCTTCGCGCTGTTTGCGCATGTCACCTGGCATACGAGTCGGCGCGCGCATAGTGTCCGGCGGACCGACGTTGCCACCGTCACGCGGGCTCTCCTCGAGTCCGCCGCTCGGAACTCGGTTCACGTCCTCGCGCAGGCAGTCATGGCCGAGCACGTCCACGTGCTGGTCAGTTTCCGACCTGACTTGTCGCTGATGCCCTTCATCCGGGATGCAAAGTCGGAGTCGGCTCGCCGCGTGAACGCAACGGCCCCGCATCGGCTCACATGGGCGCGCGGCTATTTTGCAGGCTCGGTTTCCCATAGTCACATCCCGACCGTGCGCGCTTACATCGCGAGGCAACACCTCCGCCATCCGGATAGCGTGCCCGCCTGACTAGACCGACCCCGGGGCCATGCCCCGGCGTCGTACTGGGGCGGCGACGAGCGCGGTGCTGACGGCGCTGACGGAGCTGGAGCTGCGCGGCCTGGTGAAGCAGCAGCCGGGGATGCGGTTTGGGAAACACTAATTGCGGATTGCGGATTTCGGATTGCGGATTCCACTAACGGGCGTCCAATCCGCAATCCACAATCCGCAATCCGCAATTAGCTTCTGTCATGCCCCACCTCTACCTCCACGTCCCCTTCTGCGTGCGCCGCTGCTCCTATTGCGACTTCGCGATCGCAGTCCGCAAGCGCATCCCGGCCCGGGAGTATGTGGACGCGGTGCTTCGAGAACTGGAGATGGTCCGCGCGGCGGACCCCGGGGCGGCGACCGAGGGCCCGGAGGGCCCGAAGAAGTCCTTTAGGGTGCCCCGGGGCGCTCTCGAAACCGTCTACTTGGGTGGCGGCACGCCTTCGCTGCTTCCCCCCGATGCGCTGGCAACGCTCGTTACGTCTTTGCTCGACGCCTTTGGCGCGACGTCCTCGCGTGACGCCGTTGAAGTAACGGCGGAGGCCAATCCCGAGGACCTGACGCCTGAACTTGCACGCGTTTGGCGCCGCGTCGGCATCAACCGCGTAAGCCTCGGCGCCCAGTCATTCGATGACCGTGTTCTGACGTGGATGCATCGCTCCCACGACGCGACGCGCATTGCCACGGCGGTGCGGACGCTGCGGGACGCCGGGATCGACAACATCTCGCTCGACTTGATCTTCGCCCTGCCGGCCGAGCTCGAGCGCGACTGGGAGCGGGACTTGGAGCTGGCTTTGTCGCTCGGCCCCGATCACCTGTCGCTGTACGGGCTCACGGTGGAAGAGCGGACGCCCCTCGCCCGCTGGATCTCGCGCGGGGCCATCGCGCCTCCGGAAGACGACCGCTACGCGGACGAGTATTTGCTGGCACACGTACGGCTTGCGGCGTACGGCTATCATTTCTACGAGGTGTCCAACGCCTGTCGGGACCAGCGGCGATCGCGGCACAACTCGGCCTACTGGTCCGGTCGCCCCTACCTCGGGCTCGGCCCCGCGGCCCACAGCTACGACGGTCGCGCGCGTCGCTGGAACGTCGCGGCCTGGCCGGCGTACGCCCGCGCGGTCGCGGACGGGCGCTCCCCGGTCGAGTCCTCCGAGGTCCTCACGCCGGCGCAACGGGAACTGGAACGCGTTTACTTAGCGCTGCGGACCGAAGCGGGGGTTTCCCTCAGCACCCTGCACCATCCTCCACCAGCCTCCACAACCCGCTGGGTTGACCGAGGCTGGGCCGAGGTCCGAGATGGGCGGCTGGTCTGCACTCCCCAAGGCTGGCTGCGGCTCGACTCCCTGGTGCGCGACTTGACCGAGCTGGGAGTAGTGGCGTAAATTGTTAGCAGCTAAGAGGTTGGGTGATATGTCGCAGTCTCTGACAGAGCGTGAACGGCAGGTGCTCGAGGCGGTCATCGAGACCTACGTTGAGACCGCTGAGCCGGCGGGGAGTCGGACTATCTCCCGGCGCTCCGGCATGATGCTGTCGGCGGCGACGATCCGCAACACGATGAGCGACCTCGAGGGAAAAGGGTTCCTGTACCACCCACATACCTCCGCGGGCCGCATCCCGACCGATCTCGCCTATCGCGTCTACGTCGACTCGTTGATGCGGCTACCGCCGGTCTCGCCGTCCGACTCCGATCAGATCCGCGAAGAATTGACGGGAGAGCGCACCGCCGTGGACCGGATCCTCGAGCGCGCCGCCCAGGTGCTCGGCGTCCTCACCAAGGAGCTGGGGGTCGCCGTGGGCCCGTCGCTGGACGACGCGCTGCTCGAGCGACTCGAGCTGTTGCAGGTCTCGTCGGAGCGGTTGCTGCTGGTGCTGTCGCTCAAGAGCGGCGTGGTGCGCACCATCTTCGTCGAAGTGCCGTCGCACATGGCGCCCGCAGCGGTCCGGCACGTCGCGGTCGTGCTGAACGAGCGGCTCGGCGGGCTCACGCTGCGCGAGATCCGCGGCACCCTGTCCGATCGGTTGCGCGACGCGACGAGCGATTCCGGCGCGCACGAGCTCCTCAACATCTTCATTCAGGAGGCGGACGAGCTGTTCGACGTGCCGGCGAGTGGAGCCGCCGCCGCCGGCGTCGTGCTCGGCAGCGCGCAGCTGCTCGCCGGCCAGCCCGAGTTCGCCACACAGGAGCGGCTCCAGGGGCTGCTGGAAGTCACGGAGCGGCGCGATCTGCTGCGCCAGGCGCTGGCCCAGCGTCTGGGCCACGGGCTCACGATCACGATCGGCGGCGAGCACCGGGATTCCCGCCTCTCGCCCTTCACGCTGGTGACGGCCTCGTATCGTCTGGGTGCCCTGTCGGGCGTGATCGGCGTGCTGGGCCCCACGCGCATGGCCTACGACAAAATCGTCGCGCTGGTCGACCACACCAGCCGCCTCGTCGGGGAGCTGCTCGAATGAGCCGGCCGAGCGACTACTACGCGCTGCTGGGCGTGGCGCGGGACGCGGGCGAGGCGGAGATCAAGAAGGCGTACCGCGGCCTGGCCATGAAGCATCATCCCGACCGCGTCGCTGCCGAGGAGAAGACGGCGGCCGAAGAGAAGTTCAAGCAGATCACGGAGGCGTACGAAGTGCTGCGTGATCCCGAGAAGCGCGCCGCGTACGATCGGTACGGCGTGGCGGGCGTGCGCGGGGCGGGCGCGGCGGGCGGCGGGTTCGGCTTCGCACACTTCGACCTCTCCGAGGCGCTCAACATTTTCATGCGCGACTTCGGCGGCCTGGGCGGACTGGACGCCTTCTTCGGCGGCGGCGAGCGCACGCGGCGCGACCGCCAGCGGGGGCAGGACCTGAAGGTCACGCTCGAGCTGACGCTCGACGAGGTCGCGAAAGGTGCCGCGAAGACCGTGCGGCTGCGCACCCTGGACCGGTGCACCGCGTGCGGGGGGACGGGCGCCGCGGACGGGGCCCGCCCGACGACCTGCGGCACCTGCGGGGGCACGGGCGAGGTACGCCGCGCCGCCCGCTCCATGTTCGGCCAGTTCGTGTCCGTGTCGCCGTGCCCGAGCTGTGCGGGAGAGGGCAGCGTGATCCGCCAGCCGTGCCCCAAGTGCCAGGGCGACGGGCGCGTGCGCGCCGAAAAGACAATCCAGATCGACGTCCCGGCCGGCGTCCAGGAGCATCACTACCTGACGATGCGCGGCCAGGGCGTGCCGGGCCCCCGCAACGGGCCGCCGGGGGACCTGATCGCCGTGCTGGAGATCGCCGACGACCCGCGCTTCGAGCGCCACGGCGATGACTTGATCTACGACCTCCCGCTCTCGTTCACCCAGGCGGCGCTCGGCGCCGACGTCGAGGTCCCGACGCCGCACGGCACCGCCACGCTCAAGCTGCAGCCGGGGACGCAGACGGGAGCCGTGTACCGCGTGAAGGGAAAGGGACTGCCGCGGCTCGGCGAAGGTGGCCGCGGCGACCTGCACGTACGGGTGCACGTCTGGACGCCCACGAAGCTAACGGCGGAGCAGCGGGCTTTGCTCGAGCAGCTGGCGAAGGTCGAGACGGCGCCACCTGCCGAAGATCGGCTCGGCAGGAAATTCTGGGAGCAGTTGCGCCAGGCGTTCGGGAATCGCTGAAGGCGCGAGGGGGGGCGCATGGGTGGGTGCATCTTCTGCAAGATCGCGGCGGGCGAGGTTCCGGCGACGATCGTGAAGCGGGCCGACGGTATGATGGCGTTCAAGGATTTGAATCCGCAGGCCCCGACCCACCTGCTCGTGATTCCGACTGATCACCTCGCGTCGCTCAACGATGCGCGGGATCCACAGCTGCTCGGTCGCCTGCTCGCCTTCGCGCGCGACCTGGCGCGTGACGCCAAGTTGGCCGAGCGGGGCTACCGCGTCGTCGTGAACACCAACCCCGACGGCGGCCAGACGGTGTTTCACCTCCATCTGCACCTGCTGGGCGGGCGACCGATGACGTGGCCGCCGGGCTGACCTTGCCCCGCGCCGCGACAGGGGCTAAGTTTTTACGTCGATCATAGTTAGCGAGTCGCCCGATGCCGGAAGTCATCATTCATGATGACGAGAGCTTCGAACGCGCGCTCCAGCGCTTCAAGAAGAAATGCGAGAAGGCGGGGATCTTATCGGACCTGCGCAAGCACAGTCATTACGAGAAGCCCAGTGAGCGAACGAAACGCAAGATGAGTGCCGCGCGACGCAAGCACCGGCGCCCGCGGCTGGTCTGACTGTGGCCGACTTGACCGAGCGGCTGCGCGCCGCGATGAACCAGGCCCGGAAACAACGCGATCAGGCGCGCACCCTTCTCCTCTCCACGATCCTCGCCGACCTCAAGAACCGCGAACTCGAGCTGAACCATCCCCCCTCCGACGACGAGGCGGCCGAAGTGCTGCGGCGCGGGATCAAGCGACGGCGCGAGGCGGCGGAGCAGTACGTCGCCGGCAAACGCCAGGAGCTCGCCGACCGCGAGCTGGCCGAGGTGAAGATGCTCGAGGAGTTCCTCCCCGCCGCGGTCGACCCCGAGGAGATCCGTCGCGCCGTCCGGGAGGCCATCGCCCGAGGCGCCAAGGACTTGGGCAAGCTCATGGGGCAGGTGATGCCCAAATTCAAAGGCCGGGCGGATGGCAAGCTGGTGAACCAGATCGCCCGCGAGGAGCTGGCGGCGACCGTATGAGCGTCGCGGGCGGGGTCGCGCCCTCCGTGTTGGACACCCTGGAATTCCCTGCCGCGCTGGAGCGCGTGGCGGCCCACGCCGCCGGGCCGCTCGGCGCCGCCCGAGTGCGTGGCCGCACTCCCGCGACCGATCCGGAGCCGGTCCGGGCGGCGCTCGCCCAGGTCGCGGAGCTCGCCGCACTGCTGCTCCACGATGATGCGATCCGCGCCGAGCCGGTGCCCGACATCGGGCCGGCGCTCGAGCTGCTCGCGGTGGCGGGCAGCGCCCTCGAAGGCGTCCAGCTCGCCGCGCTGACCCGGGCGCTGGCCGGGGCCCGCCTCACGGCGGCCGAGCTGGCGCGCCTGGCGCGCGACGCGCCGCGCACGGCGGCGCTGCGCGTCGATCCGCCACCCAAGGAGATCGAGACGCGGCTGGCGCGCTCGCTCGATGCCGAGGGGGTCGTGCTGGACGCGGCCTCGCGCAGTCTCGCCCGCGCGCGGCAGGGCGTGCGCGAGGCCCGCCAGCGTCTCGTCGCCAGGCTCGACGCGATGCTGGGCGCGCTCGACCCGACCGACCGGGCACCCGACGCCGCCGTCACCCTGCGCGGCGGCCGCTACGTCATCCCGATCCGCGCCACGGCGCGCGCGCGCGTGGGCGGCATCGTGCACGACGAGTCCGCCACGCGCTCCACGGTGTTCGTCGAGCCGCCCGAGGTGATCGAGCTCGGGAACGCCTTGCGCGCCGCGGAGACGGAGGAGCAGCGCGAGGTGCTGCGGGTGCTGCGCGAGCTCACGGACCTGCTGCGCCCGCACCGCGCCGCGCTCGCGGCCGCATGGGAGATGTGCATCGCGTTCGATGACCTGTGCGCGCGGGCGCGCTATGCCGTGGAGGTGAACGGCTTCGCCCCGGCGATCGGGACCGGCCCGCTGGCGATCCGCAACGGCCGCCACCCGCTGCTCGTGGGCGGCGAGACGCCCGTCGTCCCGTTCGACCTGGTGCTGGCGCCCGACGAAGTCACGATCCTCGTCTCGGGCCCGAACACGGGCGGCAAGACGGTGCTGATCAAGGCCGTCGGGCTCCTCTGCTTAATGGCCCAAAGCGGCATCATTCCCCCGCTCGGACCGCAGTCGACGCTGCCGGTATTTGACGCCGTGTTCGCCGACATCGGGGATCGGCAGTCGATCGCCGCGAGCCTGTCGACGTTCTCGGCCCACGTCGCCGCGCTGCGCGACCTCCTCGAGCACGCGCAGGCCGGCTCGCTGGCGCTGCTCGACGAGATCGGGAGCGGCACCGACCCGGCCGAGGGCGGCGCGCTCGCGGCGGCGGTGCTGCGCACGCTGACCCGGCGCCGCGTCGTGACCCTCGCCACCACCCACCTCGGAGCCTTGAAACAGCTCGCCGCCCAAACGGTCGGCATCGTCAACGCGTCACTGCAGTTCGAGGCCGAGACGCTGACGCCGACCTATCGGCTGCTGAAGGGCGTCCCCGGACGCTCCTACGGGCTCGCCATCGCGCGCCGGCTCGGGATCGCGGCCGACGTGCTCGACATGGCGGAGCGGGCGGTGCCCGACGCCGAGCGAGCGCTCGACGCGCTGCTCGCCACGGTCGAAACGCGGGCCCGCGAGCTCGAGGCGAAGGAGCGCGAGCTCGCCGAGCGGGACACGGCGCTGCGTGAGGACGCGGCCCGGATCGACGCGCGAGCGGAGGAGGTCGCCCGGCGCGAGCGCGAGGTGAAGACGCGCGCCCAAGCGCTCGAGCGCGAGGCGCGCGAGCAAGCGCGCGCCTACTTGCTCGAGGCGCGCCGCAAGGTCGAAGAGGCGCTGGGGCGCGCTCGAGCGGCGGTGGACGAAGCGACGGCGCGGGAGGCGAGGCGGCTCTTGGAACAGGCGATCGAAGAGACGACGGGGGAAACGGCCGGTGAAAAGGCCGGTGAAAGGGCCGGGGAAGGGGGAAAGGAGAAGGGGTGGGTGTCGCTCGAAGACCTTAAACGGACGCGCGGCAAACCGCCGCAGATCGCCCGACCGCCCGACCGCCTGACCGCCGCCGTTGCCACCGCCGAGATCTCGTTGCGCGGCCTCCGCTTGGACGAAGCCGAGCCGGTGCTCGTCAAGGCGCTGGACGATGCCGTCGCGGCCGATCTGCCGTACCTCCGCGTCATCCACGGCAAGGGCACGGGCGCGGTACGCAAGCTGGTGCACGAGATCCTCTCCGCCGACTCCCGCGTGCAGCGCTTCGGCTTCGCGCCCGCCAACCAGGGCGGCCACGGCGTGACGATCGTGGAGTTTACGGCGTGAGCTTGATCCCCGACGACGTCATCGACCAGGTGCGCGAGGCCGCGGATCTGGTCGGGATCATCGGAGAGCACGTCGAGCTCAAGCGCAGCGGGTCCGACTATCGCGGCCCGTGCCCGTTCCACGGCGGCACCCACCGGAACTTCGCGGTCATCCCAAAGAAGGGGATGTTCTATTGCTTCGTGTGCCACGAGGCGGGCGACGTTTTCACCTTCTTCATGAAGCGCCTCGGCATGGACTATCCAACCGCCGTGCGCGAGGTGGCCCGTCGCGTGGGGATCACGATCCCCGAGCGGGGACCCTCCGGCCCGGATCCCCACGAAGCGCTCTACAACGCCGTCGCCGCGGCGGGCGACTGGTTCGCGCGGCAGCTGCGCGAGAGCCCGGAGGCGGATGTGGCGCGCCAGTATCTCGGGTCGCGCGGGCTCGACCTGGAAACCGTGCTCCCCCTAGGCCTGGGGTACGCGCCGACCGGCAAGGCGTTGCTCGATGCGATGAAAAGCTTGGGGCTGCGTGACGAGGTGTTGCTCGAGGCAGGCCTGGTGATTAAACGAGAAGACGGCACGCCGGCGCCGCGCTTCCGCGGCCGCTTGTTGTTCCCGATCCACGACCCGCGCGCCCGCGTCGTCGGATTCGGCGGCCGCATCCTCGGCGCAGGAGAGCCCAAGTATCTCAACTCCCCCGAGACCGCCATCTTCCACAAGGGGCGGCTGCTCTACAACCTGCACACGGCGAAGCATGCCATGCGCAAGGCCGAGCGCGCGATTCTGGTCGAAGGCTACTTCGACGTGCTGCGGCTCTCGCTCGCGGGGATCGAAGAGGTGGTGGCACCGCTCGGCACCGGCCTCACCTCCGACCAGGCGCAGCTGGTCCAGCGCCATGCCGCCCACGTGATCCTGCTGTACGACTCCGATGAAGCCGGACTCCGCGCCACCTTCCGGGCGGCGGACGAGCTGTTGCGCGAGCGGCTGCGCGTGAGCGTCGCCACGCTGCCGCCGGGAGAGGACCCCGATACGCTGGTGCAGCGGCGCGGCGCCGCCGGACTCGAAGCGGTCCTCAAGGACGCCGTGGACGTATTCGAGCGGAAGCTGCAGATCCTCGACCGCAAGGGCTTTTTCGGCACGTTGCCCGGTCGCAGGCGCGCGCTCGATCGGCTGCTGCCCACGATCCGCGCGGCGGCCGATCCGATCACGCGGGAGCTGTACACGTCGCGGGCCGCTGAGGCGGCGGGTGTCCGGAAGGATGTGCTGGAACGGGAAGTTGGCTCGGAGCTCGGGGCTCGGGGCTCGGGACTCGGAACCGCCCAGCCCCGACCACCGAGCACCGAGCCGCGAGCGCTCCCCGCCAGCGCCGAGAAGACCCTCCTGCTCCTGATGCTCGAGGGCGACCCATGGAAAAGCCAGGTGCGCGGGGCCGTCGATGCCGAGGAATTCGAGTTTGTCCCGTATCGAGAAGTATTCGAGGCGATCGCCGACGACGCCGTGCTCTCACTCAGCGAAACGTCCGCGCGCGCCTACGAGGAGCTGAAGGCCGAAGGGCTGGGCGATCGCGACCCGAACGCCCTGTACGAGCGGGCGGTGAACTTCATCGAGGCCCGTCGGCTGGAGCGACAGATCGAGCAGATCGACGACCGCCTGCCGTTCGAGAGCCCCGATGGGCAGGCGTCGCTGATCGCGGAAAAGCGGCGTGTGTTCGACGAGCTCCGCAAGCGCTATCCGCGTTACAAGATCGCGATGAGGAGGCGAGGTGCATCCGGAACTTGAGGCGCTGCTGGCGCTGCAGGAGAAGGACCAGGCGGTCATGCTGACCGACGAGGCCCTGGAGGCGCTCGAGCCCGCGACCCGGGCGCTCGACGAGTCCCAGGCGGCGGCGGAGCGGGCGCTCGGCGCGGCGCAGGCCGCGATTCAGGCCGCGCTCGACCGCCGCGACGAGCTGGAAGGCAAGATCGCCAGCTACCGCACTATGCAGGAGCAGCGGCGGCAACGGCTGGAATGGGTGCGGGGGGCCAAGGAGGCGTCCACGCTCATGGCCGAGCTCGATCTGGCGCGCTCGGTCCTGGCGAAGGAGGAGGCGGAGTTCATGCGCTCGGGCGATGCCGTGAGCGAAGCGGAACGGCGGGCGGCGGAGGCGGAGCAAGCGCTCGCGCAATTGCGGGCGCAACAGGCGGCGGAGCGCGAGGCGCTCGCCGGACGGCGCGAACAGATCGCGGGCGAGCGGGAGGCCGCGCTCGCCGAGCGCGAGCAGGCGGCCGCCCGCGTCACGCCCGCGATGCTGGCACGCTACGAGCGCATCCGCCGCGGCAAGGCGCCGCTCGCCCTGTACGCGCTGCACGCCGATGCCTGCGGACATTGCTTCACTGCGGTTCCGACCCAACGCCGTACCCTCATTCAGCGCGGCGTCTCCATCGAGGCCTGCGAGGCCTGCGGCGTGCTGCTGTACGCGAAGGAATGATTCCGGCCCGCTGGGCGATGGCCGAGCAGCCTGACCCGGGGCTGACGACCAGGCTCGCCGGCCAGCTGCACATCCCCGAGCCCCTCGCCGCCCTCCTGGTGCAGCGCGGGCTGGCCGCCCCCGACGTCGCCAAAGCGTTCCTCCGACCCGAGCTGGAGCGCCTCTCCGATCCGCTCGCCTGGGTCGACATGCCGGTTGCCGCGGAGCTGGTGGCGCGCGCGGTGCGCACGCGGACCCCGATCCTGGTGCACGGCGACTACGACGTGGACGGCCAGTGCGCAGCGGCGCTGCTCACCCGCGTGCTGCGCAGCGTGGGGGGAACGGCGCACGCGTTCGTGCCGCATCGCCTGCGCGACGGCTATGACTTCGGGCCCGCGGGGCTCGCCATGGCCCAGCGCGTCAGCGCGGGACTCATCATCACGTGCGACTGCGGCATCACCGCCGTCGACGCGGTCCGCGCGGCCCGGGCCGCCGGCATCGAGGTGATCGTCACCGACCATCACCTCCCGGGCGATGAGCTGCCGCCCGCGTCCGCGGTGCTCGATCCCCGTCGCCGGGATTGCCCTTCGGAGGATAAGGACCTGTGCGGCGCCGGCGTCGCCTTCAAGCTCGCCCAGGCGCTGATGCCCGCGCTGGGCCAATCATCCAACCTGCCGCTCCACTTCCTCGACTATGTGGCGCTCGCGACCGTGGCGGACGTGGTCCCGCTCGTCGGCGAGAACCGCATCCTGGTACGGCACGGCTTGAAGATGCTGGCCGATTCGCACTGGACCGGGCTCCGGGCGCTGGTGGAGGTGGCGGGGCTCGCCGGCCGCCCGATCAAGGCGGGCCATGTGGGGTTCATCCTCGCCCCCCGGCTGAACGCCGCCGGCCGCATCGGCGAGCCCGCCGACGGCCTGCGCCTGCTGCTGTCGGACGAGGGCCCCGAGGCGACGACGCTCGCCCGCGAGCTCGAGACCCTGAACGCGCGGCGCCAGGAGCTGGACCAGCGCATCCTCGACGAGGCGCTCGAGCTCGCCGAAGCGACGCTCGCGCCCGAGGACCGGGCGTTGGTGCTCGCAGCGGACGGCTGGCATCCGGGAGTGATCGGCATCGTGGCGTCGCGCCTCGTGGAGCGCTACGGACGCCCCACGTTTTTGATCGGGTGGGACGAAGCTGGCGACAGCGGCCGCGGCTCGGGTCGCAGCATCGTCGGCTTCGACCTGCACGCCGCCCTGCACCGGGTAGGGCAGCACCTCGAGAAGTATGGCGGTCACACCATGGCCGCCGGGCTCACGATCCGGCGGGCCCGCTACGAGGCGTTCCGTGTTGCGTTTCTCGACGTGGCGGGCGAGCTTCTGGGCCCCGACGACCTGGCGCCGGCGCAGCGCGTCGATCTGGAGCTGCCGCTGGGCCTGGTGAGTCCGGAGCTGGAGAAGCTGATGCGCTACCTGGAGCCGTGCGGACCCGGCAATCCCGCGCCGGTGTTCGGGGTGCGCGGGGCGCGCGCGGTCGGCGCCCGACGGGTCGGGACCAACCACCTGCGCTTCACGCTCGACGACGGCTCCGGCGCGCTGCCGGCGATCGGGTTTCACTGGGCGGACCTCGTGCCCGATGCCTGGCTGGCGCAACCGCTCGACGTGGCGTTCCGGCTGGAGCGGGACGAGTGGCAGGGGAGAGCGACATTGCAGGCACGGGTCGCGTCGTTGGCGCCGAGCCAATAAACGCGGAACGCGGAAGGTGGAACGCGGAACAGCAGTGCGAGCGTCTGTTCCGCGTTCCGCGTTCCGACTTCCGCGTTGGGAAGGGGGCCGGGTTGGGTTTCGTTCGCATCATCGCCGGCGAGTTCAAAGGCCGCCGCCTCAAGACCCCCGCCACGGATCGCGTGCGCCCCACCGCCGATCGGGTGCGGGAGGCGTGGTTCAGCATCCTGCAGCGCTCCATCCCAGGCGCCCGCGTGCTGGACCTGTTCGCCGGATCGGGCGCCCTCGGCCTCGAGTCCCTGTCGCGCGGCGCGACGACCGCCGAATTCGTCGAGTGGAACCGTTTCGCGCTCTCCGCCCTCAAAGCGAACATCAAGACGCTGGAGGTGGATGACCGCGCCGTGGTGCACCGCCATAACGCGCTGCGCTTCGCCGAGCGGCTGCACCCCGGGCAGTACGACGTGGCGTTCGCCGACCCGCCGTACGCCGGGGACCAGGCGGCCCGTCTCGTCGCCGTGTTCCGCCTGAACGCGTTCGCGCGCATCTTCTCGATCGAGCACGCGGCGGAGCGGCCGATCCCGGGCGATGACACGCGCTGCTACGGGGATACCGCCGTGACCTTCATCTACGCCCCATGACCACTCCCCGCGTCGCGGTCTATCCCGGATCGTTCGACCCGATCACGCGCGGCCACGAAGACCTGATCCGCCGCGCGCTCACCTTTACCGACCGCGTGGTGGTCGCCGTCGCCGTCAACACGGCGAAACAGCCGCTCTTCACGCTCGCCGAGCGGGTGGCGCTCATCAAGCAAGCGGTCTCCGACCCGAAGGTCGACGTGCGCTCGTTCGAGGGACTGCTCGCCGACTTCGCCCGTGCGGCGGGAGCCGCCGTGATCGTGCGCGGCCTGCGCGCGGTGAGCGACTTCGAGTACGAGTTCCAGATGGCTCTGATGAACCGCAACCTGGCCCCCGGGATCGAGACCGTGTTCCTGGTGCCCGCGTTCGATCTCACGTACCTCTCGTCGAGCCTGGTGCGCGAAGTGGCGCGGTTCGGCGGCAACGTCGCGCCGCTGGTCCACCCCGCGGTCCGCCAGGCGCTGGAGCAGAAGTTCGCCCGGTGAGCTTTCGCGACGCCGCGTACCAGCGGGCGCGGCGCGCCGGGAAGCGCATCGTGCTCCCCGAGGGCGACGATCCGCGGGTCCAGGAAGCGGCCCGGCGCCTGGAGCGGGAAGGCCTTGGGGTGGTGGAAGTCCTGGGGCGGCCGCTTCCCGCTTCCCCCATCCCCGGCCTCATCCGGCATCTCCGCTCCCGTCGCCCGGACCGGTTTCCGGACGACGTCGCCGCGCGCGCCGCGCTCGATCACCCGCTCACGTACGGGGCCTGTCTGGTCGGCGCGGGGCTCGCCGACGTGATGGTCGGCGGAGCCACGTTTCCGAGCGGGGACACCATCCGGGCGGCGCTCTGGGGCGTCGGCACCGCGCCCGGGATCGCGACCGTCAGTGGCGCGTTCTACATGGTGCGTGCCGAGACGGTGTTGACCTTCACCGACTGCGCGGTCGTCCCGGAGCCGACCCCCGAGCAGCTCGCCGACGCCGCGTGCGCCGCGGCGCGCGACCGCCGGCGTATCGTGGGGGACGAGCCCGTGGTCGCGTTGCTGTCCTACAGCACGCGCGGCAGCGCCGCCGGCACCCGGGTCGAGCGGGTGTGCCAGGCGGTAGCGATCCTGCGCGGCCGCCACCCCGATTTTCCCTTCGATGGCGAGCTGCAGGGCGACGCGGCGCTGGTGCGAGAGGTCGCCCTCCGCAAGGCGCCGGACTCGCCCGCGGCGGGTCGCGCGAACGTGCTGGTGTTTCCCGATCTTGACAGCGGCAACATCGCGTACAAACTGGTGCAGCGGCTCGGCGGGTGGGAGGCGATCGGGCCCATCCTCCAGGGCCTGGCGCGCCCCGTCGCCGACCTGTCGCGCGGTGCGACGGCCGACGATATTGTGGACACGGCGGTGGTCGCCGTCCTTCAAGCCGGGGAGCGGAGATGACCTTCAGTCTGACGAAGGACAAGCGTGGCGTCGTGGTGGTCGGCGTGGACGGACAACTGATCGTCGGGAACCGCCAGGACATGAAGCAGAAAGTGCTGGACTCCCTCGACGGTGGCGCGCGCAAGTTCGTCATCGACTTCACCAGGACCGGATACATCGACTCCTCCGGGTTGGGCGTGCTGGTGTCACTCTCGAAGAAGATCCGCGAGCAGGGCGGGGACCTGCGTCTGGCGGGCCTGAATGAGGACCTGCAGACGCTGTTCGAGCTCACCAAGCTCGACACCCTGTTCGCCATCGCGAAGACCCCCGCGGAGGCGCTCGCCGCCTTCTAGCCGTGACGATGCCGCTGCGCCTCGACGTCCGCCGCTCGGCGACGGGAGGTGAGTCCGACTTCGAGCTGGCGCTCGACGTGCCGAGCGATCTGGGATACGTCGGTCCGGCGGTCGAGCTCATCGCCGACCGGTTCAAGAGCGGCGTCCTGTCGCCCCGCCGGGTCCGCTTCAACCTGCGCACCGCGCTCGCGGAGGCGCTCGCCAACGCCATCGCGTACGGCAGCCGCCACGATCCCCGCCGCCTGGTGCACGTGCGGGTGGAAGCGGGCCGCGACGCCGTGCACATTCACGTAACCGACGCCGGCCAGGGCTTCGACCCGGACGCCGTGCCCGATCCCACGCTCCCGGGCCGACTCGAGCGCGAGGACGGGCGCGGGCTGTTCGTGCTGCGGAGCCTCGTGGACCACGTCGCGTTCAGCGCCGCCGGGAACTCCATCTGTCTGACGCTGCGAGCGGGCTGATCCGCTTGGAGCGGATGCTGTCGGCGCTCGAGCGGCTGTCGGGCGCGCGGCTCGCCGTGTGGCACGTCGACGGGCGCCGCGTGCCGCCGGGGGCCGGGGCACCGGACGGCGACGACTGGGCCCCGGCGCTCGAGGGCCGCGCCGCCGGGCACGCGGCGGACACGCCGCGCGGCCCGGCCTGGTTCGAGCCCGTGCCGGACGTGGACGACATGTGGCTGGAAGTCCGGGACCCGGGCCCCGGGGCCCGGGACGCGACGGCGCTCGCGGCGATCGTCGGCTCCGTGCTCGCCGCCGAACGCGACGCCGCGCAAGTGGCGGCGGAGCTGTCGGAGCGGTACGAAGAGATCGACCTGATCTATACCATCAGCGAGATCCTCGGCCAAACCATACGGCTCGACGAGGCCGCGGACCGCATCCTGCGGGAAGTCGCCGGTGTGGTGCGGGCCCGGCGCGCCACCCTGCTGGTGCACGATCGCGAGCGCGGCCTGCTGCGTATCGTGGCCACCCAGGGGATGGACGCGCCGGACATCGAGCCGATCGAGGTCGACGACCCCTGCTCGGTCGCCGCGCGGGTGTTCCGCGACATGCGCATCGTAAGCTATGACCCGACCGATCCCCAGGCGGTGAACCCCGGCTGCCCAGAGGGCCGCACCTACAAGGGAAAGGCGTTCCTGTCCGTTCCCGTGTTGTACGCGACGCCGGGCGAGCGCGCCAAGCCGATCGGCGTCATCAACCTGACCGACCGCATGGGCACGGACGCGTTCACCGCGGGGGACCGCAAGCTCGTCGCCGCCATCGCGAACCAGATCGGCGCCGCGATCGAGAACGCGACGCTGGTCGCGAAGGACTTGAGCCAGCAGCGCGTGCGACGGGAGCTGGAGCTGGCGCACGACCTGCAGCTCAAGCTGCTCCCCTCGCCCCTCGTCATCGCGGCCCGCGTGGACGTCGCCGCCCGCTGCCGTCAGGCGGAATCCGTGGGCGGGGACTTCTACAACCTGCTGAACCTCCCGGAAGACCGCGTCGGCGTCATCATCGGCGACGTGACGAGCCACGGGTTCGGGGCCGCGTTGATCATGGCGCTCGTGATGGCCGCTTCGGGCATCCACGCGCAGGCGGGCGAGCGGCCGACCGACGTGCTGCAGCGGATCGAGCAGTCGCTCACCGCAGAGCTCGGGCGCACGGAGATGTTCTTGAGTCTGTTCTACGGCGTGATCGACCCGCGGGCGGGGCGGCTCACCTACGCCAATGCCGGCCACCCGCACGCGTTCCTCCTCGATACGGAGACAGGCCGCCCCACCCGGCTCGACGCCACGCGGCCCCCCCTCGGCATCGCCGCGCCGCCGGGCCGAGACGGCGTGCTCACCTGGCGGCCGGGCGCGGGCGTGGTGTGTCTCTTCACGGACGGGGTGGCCGAAGCCGAAGCCGACGGCGAGCGCGGCGGCCGGTTCGGGGAAGAGCGCGTGCTCGGTCATGTCGCCCGGCTCACCGACCGCCCGGCGCGCGACATGCTCGAGGCCATCTACGCCGACCTCGCCGGCTTCACGGGTGGCGCCCCCGCGGCCGACGACCGCACCCTCGTCATCCTCAAGGTGTGAGCCGGCGGCCGCCGCTCGGGCAGCACTTCTTACGCGACCCGAAGCTGCTCACGCAGATCGTCGACGCGCTCGAGCCCGCGCCCGGCGACGTCGTCCTCGAGATCGGAGCGGGGCGGGGGAGCCTGACCGAGCAGCTGCTCGCCCGTGGGCTGCGGGTCATCGCGATGGAGAAGGATCGGCGGCTGGCAGCGCAACTCGGAACGCGGAACGCGGAACGCGGAACAGAGCTATTGACCATCGTGCATGGAGACGCGCTGCAGCTCGACTGGCACGCACTCATCGACACCGGCTCTGCTGTTCCGCGTTCCGACTTCCGCGTTCCGCGTTTCAAGATCGTCGGCAACATCCCCTACGCCATCACCTCTCCCCTGATCGACAAAGCCCTCACGCCGCCGCTGCCGGAGCGGATCGTGTTCCTGGTGCAGCGGGAGGTGGCCGAGCGGCTGGCGGCGCGGCCGGGGTCACGGGCCTACGGAGCGCTGAGCGTCGGGGTGCAGGCGACGTGTCGCGTGGAGCGGCTGTTCGGCGTGCGGGCGGGGGCGTTCCACCCTGCGCCCCAGGTGGCGAGCGCGCTGGTGCGGCTCACGCCCCGGCCCGACCCCCTGGTCACGCCCGCCGAGACGCGGGCGTTCCGCGCGTTCGTCACCGCATGCTTTACGCGCCGCCGCAAGCAGCTCCGCAACGTCGTCATGGCCGCGACGGGACGGCCGGCGGCGGCGGTGCTCGCGGGACTCGCGCAGCTCGAGCTCGACCCGGCGGCGCGACCCGAGACGCTCGCGCCCGAGCAGTTCGTGCGGCTCTTGCGCTGGGGGCGCGGATTGTGAAATTGTTCACAACATGCGGAAGATCTCCGAGAGCACGGTGCGACGGCTCTCCCTGTATCTGCGGTTCCTCGAGCAGTTCGACGCGCAGGGCCATACCACCGTTTCCTCCGCCGAGCTCGCCCGACGCGGCGCCACCACGTCGGCGCAGGTGCGCAAGGACCTCTCGTTCTTCGGCTCCTTCGGCAAACGCGGGCTCGGCTACTCCGTGCCCGAGCTCACGGGTCGGCTCCGGGAGATCCTCGGGCTCAAGCGCACCTATCGCGTCGTCCTCGTCGGCGCCGGGCGGATCGGCGGGGCGCTGGCCCAGTATCCCGGGTTTCGGCAGCGCGGCTTCCATGTCGCCGCGATCTACGACAAAGACCCGCGCAAGATCGGCTCCCGCTGGAACGGGCTCGTCGTGCGCGACGTGCGCCACATCGCGAGCGATCTGAAAAAGGAGCCGACCGACATCGCCATCCTCGTGACTCCCGCGGAGGCGGCCCAAGAAGTCGCCGACCAGCTCGTCCAGTCGGGGGTCAAGGCGATCCTCAACTTCGCGCCGATTCGGCTCGCGGTGCCGGCGGACGTGGCCGTGAAGTCGGTCAACATGGCGCTGGAGCTCGAGACGCTGAGCTTTGCGCTGGCCAACCGATGAGTCGCGTACGCGTCACTTCCGAAGTCGGTCCGCTGCGGGCCGTGCTCGTGCATACCCCTGGTCCCGAGCTGCTCGCGGTCACGCCCGGCAACCGCGAGGACTACCTGTACGACGACATCATCGACCTGGAGCTGGCGCAGCAGGAGCACCGCCGCTTCGTCGCCGTGCTCGAGCGCTTCGCCCAGGTGTACGAGGTGCGCGCGCTCCTGACCGAGCTGGTGGGGCGGCCGGATGTGCGCGAGTTCCTGGTCACGCGCGCGCTCGAGGTGGTGCCGTCGGACGCCCTGGCCAAGCAGCTGGCCGAGCTCCCGGCGGAGGCGCTCGTCGGCCTCATGGTCGAGGGCGCGCGCGAGGAGGCAGGCCCCATTGCCCGCGCGCTCAACGAGAGCGGCTACGCGCTCCCGCCGCTCCCCAATCTGTTCTTCACGCGCGACGTCGGCATCGTGATCGGGGAGCATTCGATCATCGGCTCG
>Ga0209267_1000378_pt1 | contig 32326 bp, 23 predicted proteins | sample GraSoiAngelo_137_FD_185894 | JGI IMG/M metagenome (GOLD analysis project Ga0209267, IMG submission 185894) | Grasslands soil microbial communities from the Angelo Coastal Reserve, California, USA - 14_0929_09_30cm (SPAdes) (version 2) | ecosystem: Environmental > Terrestrial > Soil > Grasslands ... | reverse complement strand
GGGGGGCTTTCCGACCTCGCAATGCTCGACGTGCCACAACACGAATACGTGGACGTCAACCTTCAACCACGCGACGACGGGCTTCCCGCTGACCAATGCGCACCAAATGGCGCCGGCGGGCAAAGTGGTGGCCTGCACGGATTGCCACATCAACAATAACTACACGCTGGCGACTGCCCCGACCGACTGCGGGAACTCGGGATGCCATTTGACCACCTGGCAGCAGACCAATAATCCGACGCACGCTTCAGCCGGAGCGCCTTTTGCAGCGGCGAACTGCTCGACATGCCATAGCACGATCACGTGGACCACGGCGACCTTCAATCACAGCTCGACAGGCTGGGCCTTGACGGGCTCGCACCAAATGGCGCCGGCAGGAAAGGTGGTGGCCTGCACGGACTGCCACGTAGGGAACAACTACACCTTCACGGTAGCGAACACGGACTGCTACGGCTGCCACGTGGCGGCTTGGCAGAGCACGACGACGCTCGGTGGAGTGGTACCGAACCACATCACGGCCGGTTTCCCAACGGCGATTTGCTCCACATGCCATGACACGCTACTGTGGGCGAACGGCAAGTTCGATCACAGCACGACGGGCTGGCCGCTGCAGGGAGCACACGTGACCACGCCTTGCACTTCCTGCCACATGGGCGCCAACGCATTCAGCCTTACTTCAGCGAACACGGATTGCTATGGTTGCCATCAGGCGGCCTGGTTGAGCACGCAAACGCTCGGCGGCGTCGTGCCGAACCACGTTGCCGCGCTGTACCCAACCACTTGCCTGACCTGCCACACTACGTGGGTCACCACGGGCTGGCTGGGGGCTACCTTTAATCACACCTGGTTCCGCATTCCCCATAATGGCTCGGTCTGTTCGGACTGCCACCTGGTTGCGACGAATTATAAGACGTTCTCTTGTGAGGATTGCCATACGAGGGCAACCGCGCACCGGGCCGGAATGTCGCATCCTAACGTTTGCACGCCATCTCCCGCATGCTGGTTCACTCCGGCGACTCGGTGCTACGACTGTCATAAGAATTAACGCGGGCCCGGGCCCCAATTCACGCGCTTCCGCGACATCGGCGGGCGCAAGAGTGCGAGAGCACGTCCTGTGGGGAACGGTAGTCGGGTTGAAGAACAGGCTAGTGCATCGAGCGATCCCGCCGAGACAACGAGCCCTCAGATGCCTTTTCAAGCTGTCTTCGGCGGTGGTTGTGGTCCTTTGTTTGGGAGGGGCGTGGCACGTTAGTGTCACTCACGGACCGGAACCGCAACCAGAGCAGACTTCCAGCAAGCCTTCCTTATTTCGCGTCCGTCGCCTTGCCATCCGCGCCGCGAAATTTGGCTCGAAGGCGACGCCGGGCAGCGGGGAAAAACGTAACCACTAAATCTCAGCGCCGAGAACTTGAGGGCCTGATAAGGATTACTCGACCTTCCTAATGTTCCTTCTCCATTACCTAGCGCTCACCAGCCTGTTCTAAAGTCCTTGAAATTCCGGCCGGTATTGTTTTCGATCCCCACCTCCCCTACGGTAGCCTCCCATCGTCTTTGTCTCGGGGTATATCTTAACTGGCACGAGGTTATCCCCTCTCGGTACATTCTAGATGGCTCGGCGTGTTTGCGACGAGGGCTTGATATCGGTAAAGTTCTGCGCGCGAGCGGCTGGAGCCAGCGTCAGATAAAAACGCTGCGACTACGACGGGGATTATTGTGGCAGAGCGTGCAGGGCGAAACAGAAGGACTCTGGACGTCGTTCCTGTTGTTGTCGGCGATTAGATCGGAGTTCTCAGCAAAACGATCTCTATGTCTCCTAACAATCACTGGCGCCTGATTACCGCGCTTCTCATTGCCTGGGCAGCCCTCGTACTTGGCACGCGTTCCTCGCGCGCCTGGCAGGCTTCGGAGACCGCCGTGGTCCCTTTGCAAGTCATCGTCGTTAGTTCCGCCGCCGAAGCCCGGTTGGTCCGTGACAGGCTGAAAAACGGCGAGGATTTTGCAGCGCTTGCGAGAGAGAAATCCATCGATCCGTACGCCGACCAAGGCGGATACGTTGGAGAAGTGGACCCGGCGACGCTGCGCATTGAATTGCGGGAGGCGCTTAAGGGGCTGGCGCCAGGACAAGTGAGCGGGATCGTCGAACTCCAGAACCCGCCCAACACCGTGATCGGCTACGCCATCCTTAGGATTTTGTCGAAAAACGAGTCCCCCTCTGCTGGCCGCCAGAGCATGGGTGTAAACCGTGACCTTCCCCTTTCGGCCAAGGGCGCGCTGCGCTTTCCGGTTGACATTGCGGGGCAGGTCATCGCCAATCTCCTCTTTCAAAAATTTCCCAAACCTGTCGGATGGAGCCAAGACTTGAGCGAGATCTGTAGGATCCGCAAACAATCACTCTCCAACATGGTGGACCGCCTCGAAAAACGCCTCGACCCACTGCACCCGGAGCAATTGTCCGGAGAGAAACCTTTTGACGTGATCCAGGAACATTACGCGCTGGCGCAGCTCCATGCCTACCAGGGAAACATGGACCAGGCCATTAAGCAGTGGGAGGCGGCGTATCGCATTGCGGCCGAAATCCCCGGCGGCAGGCCTCAACTGGAGGAAGTCCTAGGGACAGCTCATCTGCATAAAGCGGAGATAGAAAACGGAGTCTATCGCACTCCCGGTGACCGATGCCTGTTTCCCCCGCGTCCCGGCAATCCATTTCCCAAATACGAAATTAGCAGCGACTCTATAAAAGCGATCCAGTATTTCACGAAATATCTTGAAACTAAGCCCGAAGATCTCGAGGTCAAATGGCTCCTGAATCTGGCCTACATGACTCTCGGTAAGTACCCAGCGGCTGTTCCGCAAAAATACCTGATTCCTCCCAGCGCATTTGAATCCAAGGAGGACATCGGCCGATTCTCCGACGTGGCCGTGGCAGCGGGATTGAAACTGTTTTCGATGGCCGGGGGTGTCATCGTGGACGACTTAGAGAACAACGGACTTCTCGATGTGGTGACATCCAGCTACGACGTTTGCGAATCGATGCATTACTTCCACAACAACGGAGATGGCACGTTCACCGATCGCACAGCCGAGGCTGGCCTGGCCGGTCAGCTAAGCGGTCTGAACATGATTCAGGCGGATTACAACAACGACGGGTGCACGGATATCCTGGTATTGAGAGGTGCCTGGGAATTCCCCATGCGCAAATCGCTACTTCGAAACAATTGCGATGGTACATTCACCGATGTTACGCGCGAGGCTGGCCTGGCCGAACCAGCGACAAGCACGCAGACTGCCGTTTGGGCGGACATCGACAACGACGGTTATCTGGACCTGCTGGTCGGCAACGAGAATGGTACCAGCCAGCTCTTCCACAACAAGGGTGACGGTACCTTTGAGGACATTTCCCGCGCTGCCGGTGTGGATCGAAAAGCATTCACCAAGGGCGTTAACGCCGCGGATTATGACAATGACGGCTATGTGGATTTCTATGTCTCCAATCTCTATGGCGGCAACTTTCTCTACCACAACAATCATGACCGAACCTTTTCGGAAGTCTCTGAGCGGGCAGGCGTGCACCAGCCACAATCGCAAAGCTTTGCAACATGGTTCTTCGATTACGACAATGATGGCTGGCCCGACCTGTTCGTCACGAGCTACTACTTTTCCTTGGACGAATCCTTGCGGAGCTATCTTGGCCGTCCCCACAATGCTGAAACTCTGAAACTCTACAGGAACCTGGGAAACGGGACTTTCAGAGACGTCACCAAAGACGTGGGGCTCGACAAGATCTTCTTACCCATGGGTGCCAACTTTGGCGACGTCGATAACGACGGATTCCTGGACATTTACCTAGGGACTGGCGGTCCCGAATATGGCGCAATGGCTCCCAACGCGTTGCTTCGCAACCACGCAGGAAAATACTTTGCGGATATTACTGCGTCTTCCGGTACCGGGGAACTTCACAAAGGCCACGGTATCGCCTTCGCCGACCTCGGAAATAATGGCCATGAGGATATCCTTCTCAATTCTGGCGGTGCCACGCCCGGTGATGCCCACGCTTTCCGCGTTTTCAGAAATCCCGGCAACAATAATGACTGGATTACCGTGAGGCTTGCCGGCGTGAAAACGAATCGTTGCGCCATCGGCGCGCGCATCAAAATCACCGTGGAAAACGAAAGCCATGCCATCCGTTCCATCTATCGCATCGTCGGAAGTGGTGGCTCTTTCGGCGCCTCGCCCTTGCAGCAGCACATTGGCCTTGGCAAAGCCGTCCGGATTGTGAATCTCGAGGTCGATTGGCCGGCGAGCAAGACTCGCCAGAGTTTCTCGAATGTGCCCAAGAACCAGATCATCGAAATCAAAGAGTTCGCCACAGCCTATAGAGAGCTGCCACACCGGATCTTTGGGCTCGGACCGGCGAAGCGATAAGATACTGTCCCCAGGAGCGAATTCCCATGAGGCGATGGTCATTCCTGCTGGCCGCATTGGCGGTTGCCGGAGTTAGCACCGCCGCCGCGCGGTATTATTCGGCGACGGGGCTAGTGCTGAAAATCGACCGGCCTCATCGGGGGATGGTTGTCTCCTGCGAAGCCATTCGCGGGTACATGGACGCCATGGTGATGTCTTTCGCTGTGAGTCGGCCCGAGGATCTGAGAGGCTTGGAGCCCGGCGTGACAATCGATTTCACGCTAGTTGTGGATAAGGACTCCGCTCATGCTGAAAACGTCCGCATCCGCAAGTTCGAGAGTCTGGAGCAAGAGCCTCAGGCTGCTCGACGCCTGAAACTGTTGGAGAATCTTGACGCCGTCGGACCTAGCATAAGGCCACTGGCCGTTGGCGAACCTGTGCCAAATTTCACGCTAACGGATCAAAACCGCCAGCAAGTTTCTCTTTCACAGTTTGCAGGCAAGGTCGTGGCCATCAACTTTATCTATACACGTTGTCCCTTGCCGAATTACTGTTTCCGTCTCTCCAACAATTTTGGGCTCCTGCAGAAGCGTTTCCGAAGCCGGCTGGGCCGGAACGTTGTCTTGCTCACCATCACGTTCGATCCCGAACACGACCAGCCGGAAGTCCTGGCGAATTACGCGCACACATGGAATTACGACCCGCTGTCGTGGCACTTCCTGACGGGGAACGCTGCCGACGTCCGGCAACTGTGCAGGAGGTTTGGCGTGATGTATTGGCCGGACGAATCCGTGCTCACTCATTCCTTGCAGACCGTCATTATTGATCGCCAGGGTAAATTGGCGGCCAGCCTCGAGGGCAATCAGTTCACAGCCAAGCAATTGGGTGACCTGGTCGAAACCTTGATGGATCACCCCAATTGATATACGCCTACTCCGTTCATCCGCCGCGCCACTCGCTGATAGCTGCCGCGCTCCACCGAGACGCTGAGAGCCGTCGCTTGTCGCTTGCGTTGACGCCTTCGTTCCCGCGCGAAAAACTGAGATCGTCGCCTTTTTTCCAAAGAATTGAGCGCGGTTGTGTCGAGCCCTTCGAGGAGGTCAAGATCGAGGGGTCGGTAAAGGAAAGACCTCTCGCCATGGACACCTGCGCCGTCGTCTGAGAACGACTGGCCGAGAATACTTACGAGAACTCTTCGCAATCGCGCTTCTTTTGCGGACCCAGTCACCACGGAGAATTTCACGCCATCCTTCTGGACCGAGATCACGCTACCCGCCGCCTCACCTGGAGAGTAACTCCTTTATTCCGCAACTTTTCTAGCCACCCCTGCGGTCTCGAGGAAGGCCTGCGCCCTGATGAGAAATTCCGTAGGCTGCCAGTCTGCAGGCAAAGCTCATGGCAACGAGTGCAGGCAGGTGGGGGCTACGAAACCGGTGTTCGACGCATCGAATCTTCAAGTACAGTAGAGACTGCATGAGAGTCAGGAGCACACGTAGAATGAGAGGAATCCCTTCCGGAATGACAAAGAAGGAACGACGGACGATGGAGGTCAAAGCGCTTTTGACGGTTGCCTGCGCCGCGCTGGCGCTGCCTCTGGCTGCGCAGCGACAAGGACCGCTGCCACCGCCGCCCCCTGGCGCGGTTGCGCCTTCCGGTGCGTCTGGGGACCCGGCGAACACAAATGCTGTCCGGCAAGAGACGTCTTCTCATATCACCAATGAGCCGCCGGCCCTGCCTGCGGAGCAGATCATCCAGAAATTCACAAAACACGAGGAGGAGTTCCGCAAGGAGCGCGACAACTATACGTATACACAAATTTTCGCGTTCCAGGAGCTCGATGAGGACGGACGCCCGGACGGAGAGTACCGCCTAACCAGCGACATTCTCTTTACGCCGGCTGGGAAGCGTTACGAAAAGGTCATCGATGCTCCTGCGCCGACTCTCAGCCGCATTACCATGTCCCAGCAAGATTTCGATGACATCGAAAAGGTGTGGCCGCTCGTGCTGACTCCCGACGAACTGCCCAAGTACGACGTCAAGTATGTGGGCCGAGAACAGGTCGACGAAGTTGGCACTTATGTCTTCGACATCGCGCCAAAGAAGCTGGAAAAGAGCCTGCGTTACTTTCAAGGTCGCATTTGGGTAGAGGACAAAGATCTCCAGATTGTCAAAACCAGGGGAAAGGCCACGGGCTTGCTGAAGAAAAAGGAAGACCAGGCATTTCCAGCGTTCGAGACTTTTCGGGAAAATATCGAAGGCCACTACTGGTTCCCAACCTATACGCGTGCTGATGACATCCTGCACTTCAAGTCGGGTCAGGACGTGCACATCCGCTTGTCGGTTCGATACCAGAACTATAAGCGGTTCGGTTCAACTATCAAGATCGGAACGCCTACCCAGGTGGATCCCGAGAAGCCGTAAAGCAGGGAAGATGAATCGGTGGTTTAGCGTCTGCTGAGCCAGACGAGAGTAACGCCCAGACAAACAATCAGAACGCCGAGCCAGCGCTGCGTGCTGATGCGTTCGTGCAGTAACAACATGGCGCCCAAGGCTCCTGCCGCGTAGCTCAAGGCGGTCACGGGAACGACGAAACTCACGTTTTCGATGGAGAGCATCGCCAAGAGAGAAAAGAAGGCCAGCGTCATCAGCGCGATACCAAGCCACATCCACCCCACGCGCATCGCCAGGAAAACAAAACGAACGAGCGCAGCCGGCCGAAAGTCGTGAACTTCGCCGACCACCTTCATTGCTCGGGAAACACAGAGCTCACCGCCGGTACCTGCGCCGACAATGATGAGAAGGAACAAGAACTCGAGCACGTTTAGGCCTTCCCCGTTGTTCGCGGATGCGTGTTCCCGACAATAAAGACGCCGAGGCAGATAACCAATATGCCCATCCAGCGCATGGGAGGTACAGGTTCTCCCAGAAGGAAATAACCCAGCAGGGCGACCGCGGCGTACGAAAACGAGGAGGCCGGCTGAACGTAGCTGTAGTCCGCCCAAGTGAGAACGAGCATGTAGGCGACAAAGAAGATGAGCAAGCAGGCGATCCCCAGCCAGATGTAGCCTGAAGTGACGATTTTGAGAAGAATATGAAAAATATCGCCCGGCACCCAGTTTTTGGCGGAACCAATCCGCTTCATGCCCTTACTGAGCAGGACGTTACCGAGAGGAGCAAATAAAACGATGAACAAAATAAGAATGTTCGTTTTCAAGTGCAGGCCTGGAGAATCTTTCATACGCTTTCTGCTGCGCCCCTTGCGTTACGTGTCGAACGTGCCCCTGCAGTTGAGTCCATTTACGCGGGGCTCTCGAATGGATGTTCCTGCATCGGGAATGTCAAAACGCGCCTCATGACCCACAAATGACTCAAAAATTATCTTACAGGATGTCTCACCGGGACCAAAGCCCTGGCCAGCGAAGTGGTTCGTTTTTTGCTATGCTTTTTCAATAGAACCAGTCGCTGAGGGCAAGCCTTACTATCGACGGAGCGGCGTGGCACAATTCTAGCGCGCGAGGTGCAATGATTTCGAAAGCCGCCGATTACCTATTTCTTGCCTTAGCTGCCGCACCTTTCATTTATTACCTGCTGGTTCTCTATTGCTCATGGCGTTTTTTCCGGAGCTCGAAGGACGGCGTGCCCGGTAATTCGGACTTTGTCCCGCCGATCAGCAGTTTGAAGCCCATCCGGGGATTGGACCCCGAAGCATACGAAAACTACGCGAGTTTCTGCCAGCAGGACTATCCGAACTATGAGCTGATTTTTTGCGTCGGGGACCGCAATGATCCTGCGGTGCCGGTTTTAGAAAAATTGATAGGTGATTTCCCCGAACGCCGAATCCGCTTGCTTTTTGGCTCCGGACGCGGCGCCATCAACGACAAGGTGGCCAAGCTGGTGAGGATGGTGCAGGAGGCGGATAACGAGTTTTTGGTCATCAGCGACAGTGACGTTCGGGTTCAGCCGAACTACTTGCGCACGGTCGTCGCGCCGCTGTGTGACCCGAAAGTGGGTTGCGTGACCTGCTTCTACGTGTCCATCCACGATGAAACGTTCGCGCAGCATCTGCAATCCATCGGCATGTATTCTGACTTCTATCCTGGGATTCTGGTCGCTCGGCAGTTGGATGGAATTAAGTTCACTCTGGGACCAACCATTGTTACAACCCGTTCGCACCTTGCTGGATTTGGCGGATACGAAGCGATTGAAAATAAGCCCGCCGATGATCTTCTGGTTGGCCGTTTGATTGCGCAACAAGGTCTAAGAGTCCAACTCCTGCCATATGCCGTGCAGACCGTGCCAGATTATGATTCACCGCGCGCGCTCTTCAGCAAGCGACTCCGTTGGATGACGGTGATGCGGCACATGCGTCCTTGGGGACATGTGGGGCTTGCCTTTACACAGGGATTGCCGTGGTGTTTGGCTGTTGCACTATCTCATTCGGCAGCATTTGGCCTTGTGTATTTCGGTGCCTACCTGGGGTTTCGCGTGGCGATGACCTGGCTGGTCGCCGTCTGGGGATTGCGGCAGAGAGGGCCCTGGAAGATGATGCCGCTCATCGTCGTATGGGATGCCACCGCTTTCGTGATCTGGCTGCTGACGTTTGGACGCAACAGCATACGCTGGCGCGACGTGGACTACCGGATTCGAGAGGGAACGCTCGTGCCCGCGGCCTCGAGTTCTGCAGAGAATTCCTCGCAATGAGATCTCGGCCGGGGAGGAGTCCTACCCCCTCTTGGCCTTGGCACCGGCAGAGGCCGCGAGATCCACACGCGGCTCGGGCGCAGCGGATTTCGAAGGCATGCTCATTTGCATACGGCGATCGTTCTTCGGCTCACGCCAGTTCACCTGAGGCAGCATGAGAGAAGCGTCCACTCGATCTCGGTACTTCATGGCGATGTTCATGAGCGAATCCAGCAGCGAATCCGAAAGACGATGCGGTTCTAAGCCGAGGTCTATCAGTTTTGAGTGCTTTGCGTTGTAGTAATGTTGCTCGGCCTCCACTCGTGGGTCGGGGATGTGGTCGATTTCGACGACGACGTCGAGCTTTCTTGCGGCGGACTCCACTAAATGGGCCAGTTCGAGCACGGAAAACTGTTCTGTGAATTGATTATAGACGCGGCACTCGCCTCTGGCAGCCGGGTTGTGACAGGCGATCTCGATGCAACGCACGGTGTCGCGAATGTCGAGGAAACCGCGCGTCTGTCCTCCCTTGCCGTAAACGGTGAGCGGCTGTCCGATGGCCGCCTGAACACAAAAGCGATTCAGGACGGTGCCAAAGACATCATCGTAGTCGAAGCGATTGATCAGCACCTCATCGAGCGCGGTTTCATCGGTCATCGTTCCGTAAACGACTCCCTGGTTCAGGTCCGTAGCGCGAAGACCCCAGATCTTGCAAGCGAACATCATGTTGTGGCTGTCGTGCACTTTCGAGAGGTGATAGAAGGAGCCAGGTTGCTTCGGGAAGGGAAGTACGTCCTTGCGGCCGTTGTGTTCGACGGTGATGTAGCCCTCTTCGATGTCAATGTTGGGGGTGCCGTACTCGCCCATGGTGCCCAGCTTGATGAGGTGACAATCCGGCAGAAATTCGCGAATGGCGAAAAGAACGTTCAGTGTTCCGACGACGTTGTTCACCTGGGTGAAGACGGCGTGCTTGCGGTCGATCATCGAGTAGGGAGCAGAGCGTTGCTCCGCGAAATGGACCACGGCTTCCGGTTCGAAGGACTTAAATGTGGAAGCGAGAAAGTCGTAGTCGGCAACGTCACCGACATAGAGTTCGATGGTCTTGCCGGTCAAGTCCTGCCAGACCCTGACGCGATCCGTCAGCGGGCGAATCGGAGTCAGCGTCTGCGCACCAAGCTCGTGGTCCCAAAGGCGCCGCAAAAAGTTGTCAAGGATCGCGACCGGATGGCCCTTCTGCGACAGATAGAGGGCTGTAGCCCAACCGCAATAGCCGTCCCCACCGAGCACGGCAATCTTCATGTACCCTCCTCAGGGCAAATCTCTGCACAAATTTCTGCGGCAATCCGAACCGCGAACGACTCTCCTTAGATGCGCAGCCGGCAAGCAGGGGTGCCGAGCAAAAGACCGCTGTGGTCTGGACTTTCTTTTTTTACCTGTATACCCAGGTCTTTGCAAGCGGGTTCTTGAAAGCTGCTTGCAAATCGTGTATCCCCTCTCGGGAGACGGGCGTGTTCGAACGGATGGTTCGTGAGAATGAGTTTGCCGCCCCCAGCAGCCACGATTTCGAGATGATCCTGGCCAAGCAGATCTTTGAATTGCTGGAGTTTTGGCTGGTAGGTCACCAGATAGTAGCGGGGCGAGTCGAGCCAAAGGCTCTTGAATCGGGTGTCGTCAATGAAGATGTCCGGAGCGCCCGGTGCATAAGAACCGTACTCCAAATTGAAGTAACGCCCATTCAAAATCAGGACGTCGCGCGGTACATAAAACGTTATGGAAGACAGAGCCCAGTAATTATGGTCCACGATCACCTTTCCATCAGGAGATCCTTGGAGCACTTCCGCCAATGGCCGCGACGACAGAAATGGATCGAACACCACTAGTGCGAGGCGAGCGGCGTGGTAGAACAGGACCATCATCAGCGCGGCCGCCAGGAAAGACCGCAAATCAACCCACCAGAAGGTTGCCAGGGCACCGGCCAGCAAAGCGATTGCTGCGACAGCCAGGGGAAGGCGCAGATAGGCGAATGAATCGAAAGTAAGGTCCAGCATATGGCCCAGGGAAAGGGTATAGGCGCTGGGATGATGACCAAGCGCGGAAGAGATATCGCCCGGTGCGGGAACGTTTCGCACCAGAAAAAAAATCGTGATGCAGGCGAGACCGGCGCAGCCGACGACGAAGGAGAGAAGGCGAGTTCCGCGGCGAATCCAATCACCGCTCGCAGCCATCGCCGAGCCGAGCAGCAAGGCCAGCGCGGGATAGCAAGGCATCGAGTAGTATTCCTGAGTAGTGGAAAACGTGAAGAACACCAGGATAAATCCGATCCAGCATATCGCCAGCAGACGGGCGCGGCCTGCGCGGTCAACGGGTTTGAAGGAAAGCCGGACGATGGCGGGGAAGTATACGCTCCAGGGGAATAGCCAGAGAAAATGGAGGAGCCAGAACCACAGGCGAGGGACGGTATTGTAATCGCGAGGATACCGCAGATTGAGAAAGCGAAGGACCTGTTCGTTGATGAAATAGAACCACAGAAACCCGTGGTACTCACCAGGGCCGCTGTGAAGCGCGAGAGAGAAATAGGGCGGATTGCGTAGCGCGGCCAAAACGTGCCAGGGCGCTGCGACCAGGACGACAATGAAGAAACCGCTGATGGGACGTAGCCGCTTCCAGGTTCGAGCGACAAACAATTGCTTGGTCAGGAATAGATAGAGCACCCCTGTAACGATTGGGAAAACCGCGCCGATTAAACTCTTCAGCAAGACCCCGGTCCCCAGGCTAACGGCGAGGAGGAATGCCCAGAGCCGCGGCTCCTCATCGTCGAGGGCGCGCAGAAAGGCCCACATGGCCAAAGCAATAGTGAACGTCAGTGTCACATCGGGGATAACAATGCGCGTGAATAGGAACAGGCCGACGCATGTGGCCATACACAAACCCGCACACAAACCTGCTCTTCTCCCGAACGCCCATGCGCCGAAGGCGCACGTCAGGCAGGCCAGTCCGATTGCCGAAAGTGCGAATGGGATGCGTGCCGCCCAGTCATGAGCCCCAAAAATCTTGAAGGAGACAGCCATCGGCCAGTAAAACATCGCCGGTTTCTCGAGAAAGACGATGCCATCAACCCGCGGGGTCACCCAATCCCCTGAGGTAACCATGTTTCTTGAAATTTGTGCCACGGCCGCATCGACGTCGTCCATCAGCGACGGCGGCGACACGCTACAACCTAGATATACCGCTCCGGCAATCAGGGCAACGATCAGGTATACGAGCCAGCTTTGACTTGTAAGAACGTCTGTGCCGTCAAGCTTGGCGTCGCTTGTATTCGCCATCTTTTCATCCATTGAAAAAGGATCATCAAGCCCCAGAGGTGGTATCCGACGTTGGCCTTTCTTTCCAGATGCCGGTTCAAAAAGTTTTCAACGGCATCTCCTCGAAAAAGTTGCCCGTATTCCGCGATCCCCTCCCTCAAGGAATCGACCAGCATCGAACGCAGAGGACCGCGGAGCCATGCATGTGCCGGAATGTCAAAACCCGTCTTCTTGCCGGCCAGGATGGAGGCTGGGAGCTTGTCTTTACGCAGTTCACTCAAAACAAGTTTCTGCTGCGATCCGCGAATCTTCAGGTGCGCGGGCAGCTTTGCGGCGAACTCCACGATGCGATGATCGAGAAACGGTGGACGCACTTCCACGGAATGAGCCATGCTCATGCGGTCGCTCTTGACCAGAATGTCGTCGGCCAGATAATAATTCTGATCGAACCACAGAAAGTGTGCCAGAGCATCGCGGGTTTTCGGCAGCTCGTCTACTTCAGCCAACAAACGATGAAAAGCCGGGGGCAGGGGTTGCCGAAGCAGCGATTGCTTTTCCACGTCCGAGAAAGTTCCGTTCCAGTATACGTGGGCGTGACTCGGCTCAAGCAGACTGCCCTCCAAAAATCGCTTCAACTTGTATTCGAAGCTGATTTTCTCATCCGAGACGGGCCAATAGCGGACTCCTGCCAGCGCTGCTTCGAGGAGCGGGCGTGGCACGCGCCGGGCCCATTTGGCAAGCAGGTCCGCACGGCAGGTGATGTATCCCCCGAATAGCTCGTCAGCGCCTTCGCCGCTCAACGCCACGGTGGTTTTGGACTTGCACAATTTCGAGAGAAACCAGACGGGCAGTGAGCCCGCATCCGCGCTCGGTTCGTCTGAATAGTAGGCAAACTCCTCGATCGCACCGCACAGGTCCTGCGCTGGCGTTAAATCCAGTTCCTGATGATCCGTTCCGTACTGTCGCACGGCCCGGTCGATGAATTTCGTCTCATCAAAACTTCGTCCACGAAATGAAATCGAAAATGTCTTCAATTGCGAAGCTGTGGCTCTCGACGCGTAGTGCAGGATGGTCGTCGAGTCCATTCCGCCGCTCAGCCAGATCCCCAGCGGAACATCCGAAATCATGTGCTCGCGCACCGATTGCGCCAGCAGGCCGTCGAGTTCCTCTTTTGCTGTCTCTAATGTGTAATCGGACGCTTGGGTGAAAGGCAGTTTCCAATAAGCATCCGAAGATATGTTTCCGTCGCTCCACTCCAGCCAGCAGCCCGGCGGAAGTTTTTCGATTCCCTCCACGAGAGTCCAGGGACACGGGACATAGTTCAGCGAGAGATAGCAATCGAGACCAGCGAGGCTCAGCCGCCGTTCGATTTCCGGATGGACAAAAATGGCTTTCAGCTCAGAGCCAAAAAAAAGATCTTCACCTTGACGCGTGATGTAAAGCGGCTTGATTCCCATGCGGTCGCGCGCCAGAACAAGTCGTCTTGCCGACTTTTTCCAAAATGCCACCGCAAACATTCCCCGCAACTTGGCCAGGCATTTCTTATCCCATTGCATGAACGCGCGAAGCACGGTTTCCGTGTCGGAATGCGATTCAAAGCGATGCCCTAGCTTTTCCAGTTCTTCCCGGATTTCGACGTAATTGTAGATCTCGCCGTTGAAAGCGATTCCGAAATCGCCGTCTTCGGAGAGGATCGGCTGGTTCCCGGAGTCCAGGTCGATGATTTTCAGGCGCGCCGCGCCCACCGAGAAAAGGCCGGATTGAAATACGCCTTGCTGGTCGGGCCCCCGGTGGATCAATGTTGCCGTCGCATCCTGAATTCGGCGGGGAGGAGGGGTCCAGGTTTTATGCGTATATCCTACGATTCCGCACAACTCTTTGTACCTCGCAGAGCGCCGTTCGAGAGTTAAGACGCTCTTCCTGTCATCGAAATGGGCTTCGGGGAACTCGCGTTTCGCCGTACCCTGCCACGTCCAGCAATGCACGGCCGGAAAGCGTTACGCCATTCGAACTGGCGAAACCTGGCCGGCCGCCCGCGATCCAGCCAAGCCAAACGGAAGGATGCAAGTACTTTCACTTCGATTGTAGCTGCAGCCCTCACGGCGGCGCAACGCTGACAGCACGGCGAATCTAAATTCTTGCACGCTATTCCGCAACGGCAGCTTTCGTTCGACAAACAGTCGCCAGCCCCGTCCAACTGTATCCGCGATGGGAGCGGAGCGCGGCATCCTGGAAGCCCGATGCCAGCCAGGGCCGGACTTCATCCTCGCGCAAGTAATAAGCGACCGGAGTCACCAGTTGATCGAAAACGTTAGCGTGAATTTCGTCGAATGGGTAGTGATACAGTGCGGCAAAATAATCGCTGTAAGGAAGTCTCGCCGGGCCTTTCCCATCAGCTCGCGGACGGTAGAAGATTTTTATGACGGCCCAAAGGGCGGCGGCGGGCAGAATCGACGCGATCCGCAGAAGTGGCGCAGGCAACCTCGAAGTGATTGCTTTGCGCAAGGGATCCACATACCGGGTAATCCATTCGTTTCCTTCGTGGCCGTAAACCCAAAAGGCCACCCGTCCGCCTTCCCTCACGCGCGAAGCCAGACTCGCAAAACCGGCGGCCGGGTCCGGCAAATGGTGTAGAACACCGACGGAAAATGCCAGGTCAAAGACCGCGCGGACGGGCGGGTTCAACAAGTCGCCCATGACCACGTGGGCGTTTGGGAATTGCCGGGTGTGCGCGAAGGCCACAAACGCACTCTCGCCCAAATCCAGAGAGACAATCGCGCTTGCACCGTGCGAAGCCACAATTGCAGTATGGCGCCCCTTGCCGCATCCTCCCTCGAATACAACGCGGTGCGTAAAGTCCCGGGCGGCCAGCGGGGCTACCCAGTCGAAAAACTCCTGCTCATAATAGTCGCGAAGATCGCTCCAGCGTGTCCATTCCTCCGCAAATCGCGAGGCCGTCTGGAGTTGGAAGCTGGCTAGGTTTGCAGGGAGGAGAATCGGCACCCCGCTGCGAATCGCGAATTGTGCAGCGCAGCCGCGGCACACGAGGCTGCCGGTCATCATGTGACCATCCTCTGCCGCGGCCGAGGCATCGCTGCTGAGAGACAATTCGCCCGCGCAATTGGGGCACACAATGAAATTCAAGGCTTCGCGTCTCATCTCGATGGTGAAATTCCATGATACATCAAGCCCCACCGGGCCGTCTCAGGCTTCGACTCCGAGCACAGAACGAAGCAAGGCGCTTGCGCCGTTCCAAAGAATCTGGACGCCGATACAAACGAGCAGGAAGGAGGAGAGCCTGAGGATGATGCCCATCCCGCTTTCGCCGATGACCGCAGCGAGCCGATCGGCAAAACCGTAACAAAGAAAAATGCTCATCGCCGTAAGCGCCGACCCGATCACCGCGGCGAGAATGGCGAGGAGGTTCGGCCCCAGGTGGTGAGGCTCGTTCGCCCCGAGGGTGATGGCCATGGAGATCGACCCAGGGCCGACAGTGAGCGGCAATGTAAGCGGATAGAACGCGCTGCGAGAGATGTCCTCCAAGTTCACTTTCTTCTGAACCTCCCGGCCCCCGTCCATCCCCTCTTTGCTTTTCAGCATGGCCCAGCCGTTGGAAATGACGATGAGACCACCGCCTACCTGTACAACCGGAATGGAGATTCCAAAGAAATGCAAAATGTGCGTTCCGATGAGGAACGAGGCAATCAGCAGGATAAAACTGTTCAGAGCGACCTGGTACGCCAAGACGCGGCGCGCCGGACGAGGATGCTCACGTGTCAAGGCGAGAAAGACGGGGCTGCCGCCGAGGGGATTCACGATGGGAAACAGGGCGCTGAGGATCAGCAGGGTACTCTTAGCGACTTCGAGCAAGGGACTCCTCCGGAGGGGAGAGTATAGCCCAGGGGCAGTTTTTCCGGGCAAATGAGGTGGTTTTTGCGGCGAGCGGGGCGGTCATCAAATTTGAGGTTGGACGGCTTGCTAGGTAGCCAGTTGGAAAAAAGAGTTGAATTTTGCATGAGCGTAAGAGAGTGCAGAAGTGGTTGAAACCAAGGCACTTGAATGTGTTGGCGGGTGATGAGGCCGGAGTGCTTCAGGAATGGGGAGAATGGGAGTATACCCGGGCTGCCACTGGTAGCGCACTTGCCGCCCCGATCAAGCGCGCAAGCTGGTTTTATCCAGCTGCACGATCCAAGCAATGGCGAAACGTTCTGGAGGACACCCGTGGAGGGAGGCTTTGGCAGCTGGGGAAGCGTCACCCTTGTCCGATGTGCAAGAACGGATGAAATGGGTGCTTAGGGCGCGGACCAGAGCACCTTTCTGTCTTTGCCAAGCAGTAGGAGGGCGGCAGCGGGTTTTCGTTCCTTTCGGCCGGTACCGACCACCTCACGTCTGCCGAGGACGGTCGAGAATCCTTCGTTATCGGTTATCTCCAAGCCTGGCCCGCCGGCTTCTTCGCCAAGATTCACACTGAGGCTTCCTGCCGAGCCACTCATGTTGAAGCTGGAACCGCCAGCCGAGGAATCCACCCACAACGTTGAGACTTCTTTGCCCGCCGGGTTTCTCAGACGTAAGAACGACCCTGTTGGACGGGCTACCAAGGTGGCCTGGGCCGTTCCGCTTTCGTCGAAAAGATCTATTGCAGATGCGCCGTTTTGGATGGAAAGGCCTGCCCTGATCTCCTTGTCGTAGAGCCCCAGGCCAAAATGTGTCTTGTTTGTTCCGAGCTGAACTTGTTCGGTGGTTCCTGGCTTGTTCAAGACAAGGACGGGCTTGTCACCGCCCGCGAGCGACACGACCGGAGAACCTCTAGCGTCCAAGAGAGAGAGTATTGGCCCCGACATTTCCATTGAAAGCTGCGCACGGATTTTCCCGGATGCATCCATTAAATGAAACGCGTTAGCCTCGACTACTCGGTTCGTTTGCTCCTGACCCATGAACAATACGGCCGAGATCAAGACTGCGACGGCGATTCCTGTCTTCTTGAGGCGACAATTTTGGGCTTCGAGTTTCCCTATGCGTTCGACAAGGGTTTGCAGATCAAGGTCGTGAGGTTGCATCGTACCTCCTGTTGTCTGCATTCTCTCACATTGCGCGAAAGGAGAAGGAAGCGCAACGTGGGGCGCGTGATTGCAACGCGAAGGAAGGGAGCAGCAGGCAAGGCGAAAACACAGCGTCCAAATGTTGAACCGATTGGCCTGAAACTCTCCCAGCAACTCTTGGGGCCGGAGATGAAGGAGGAGGTATAAACGCCGTCCCTTCTCGGATGCGCTGAAAAGTCGGCGGCACGGGCTGCCCCCGCGGACAAGCAAGCAATATCGGGAGACATGACCTTTCAGTAGCGGCTCGTCCGAACCCCAGGGACTCGGAGAAGTTCAGCGAACCCTCGCCGTGCTTCGCCCGAATCGCGACGTTTCGCCTCGTCCTGTTTCTCCGTGCTCGATCGATTTCATCTTTGTATTTCATCCTCGCATCTGCTACCGCTGCCAAGACTCTCTTGAGTGGCGCGGGGGGCAGATGAACGAATCTTGTCATCCTCGAAATCGACTCAGTTTGACTTGATATATTTCTCCCCGTTGAGGTGGGCCATGCGTTCCGCCAGCGGATCTTGCTCAAACCTACCAGCGATGGCACGGGTCATAATCTCCCGGCCGACAGTAGTCATCGGTGAGCCAAGGTTTTCACAGCACAAATGGCAGAAGCGCTGCTGTTTCTCCAGAATGAGTACGGTTGCGGCAGAGGCCGGCGAAGATGGAAGTGCGCCCGGAGCAGCGAGTTCGGCTGCGCTCGTACTGGTCGCTTCTGACGCGCCTCAGAAATCTAACCGCATGCCAATCTGGATCTGACGCTGAGCGATGATCGAGTTGCTCGACTGTGTGGGCACTCCAAAGTGTGAGTTGAACGTGAGTGTAGGTGTAAACGAAGTTGGATTTGGGCACGCTGATCCGGCCGGGAGGCAGGCCGTGCCGGTGGTGTAGATTTGCGTGTCCACGCCAGTAAAGTTAGTGTGATTCAAAAGATTAAAGGCGTCCCCGGTGAGCGTAAATTTAACCTTCTCCCATATGTTGAACCCTTTTTCAAGCCGCAAGTCGAAGTTGGTCGTGCGCGGCATGGTAAAAGCGTTCGCACCGATGAAGGGCGGGCGGTTTGTACCGCCGGCCCCAAGGACTCCCGTTGACACTCCTTTGACACCGTTAATTGTCGGAGCGTTGCCTTGAATTAATGGGGTATAGGGCGCACCAGCAGAGGCCGCGACGAGTGGCGAAATCGTGAAGCCGTTCAAAAGCTCCTTGAACAACCTGCTCTCGCCTTGATAGAAGTGGGGCGTCCATACGGTCCCAATGACAAACCGATGGCGAATGTCAAAGTTCGAGCTGCTTTTTTCCAGTGCGAGGTCAAAGGGATTGAGTACGTTGTTCGATGACGTAAAGGTCTGGGAACTTTGTCCATCGTCAATCGAATGCGAGAAAGTATAAGAGCTTTGAATCTGGAAGGTGTGATAGAAGCGCCGATTCACCGCCACCACCAGCGCGTTGTAGTTCGAGTGCACGCCGCCGAAAACTGTCGTAATTCGGCCTAACGTGGTGTTCGGTCTGGCAGTGAACAAGGGTTCCTGGAACGTCTGCCCGTCCAGGCTCCCACCCACAACTTTGTAAGTAATCGTGGCTGTTGGTGAAGACAAGTTCTCGTCGACGAATCGCGGCAGGTTCCGTCCCAGACTGCCCAAATAGGAAACGGAAAACACCGTGTTTGTGGAGATCTCGCGTTCGATGTCGAAGTCCCACTCATGCACCAGAGGATTTCGAGTATCCGCCGCAAAGACCACAACGTCCGGAGGATTTGCGCTGGAAGGCGCCAGCGCGATGTCAGGATACGTAGGGGCTCCGATCGTCGTAGGCAGGTATGTAAAAGCGAGTTGCGCTTTGCCCACGATTCCCGTATTTGCAATGGCATTCACGATCGTCGAGTTGATGATCCGGCCATAAAACATTCCGTAACCGGCACGGACGATGGTCTTGCCGTTGCCGAAGACGTCATAAGCGATCCCGATGCGAGGCCCAAGGTCCTTACGGTCCGACGGAAAAGTATTGGAAGCAGGAAGCGCGGAATTCGGTATTTGTGGCGACGGCATCAACTCCGTTTCGTAGCGGAGCCCCAGGTTCATTGTCAAGCGGGGCCGAATGTGCCAATCGTCCTCGACGAAGAAGGCGAGGTCATTGGTTGAAAACTCAAAGCGCGGAATTCCAAAGTCCTGGCCGAAGCTACTGAAACAAGGCACCGCCCCAGTAACTGGGGGCGTCCCGCTTGTGCCTGTGCAGCGAGGAGTCAAGCCATTTGTAAAAGCTGCAAAGTCGCTGATGTAATCTACACGATTGTTGTAGTTATATGCCCCGGATTCCTGGAAGAGATTGTCGTCAATATCAGACACATGATTGACGTCGAAACCAAACTTCAACAGATGCGCCCCATGACTCCACGATATGGTATCGGCGAGTTGGTTCCTGGTTTCCTTCGGCAAGGCACGACGGTCCAGGAAATTCGGCTTTCCAAAGGAGAAACCTCCCAGCCCGCCAATGGTGATCTGAGGCGAGATGCCTTGGGTGGAAACCGGCTCACCGGAGATAGGCACTTGTGAGTTCTCGAACTCAAAGTCGCGTCCAATTTGATAGCGCAACTCGCTGGTGATCGCCGGAGCGAAGGTGGAGAGAAGTCGGAAGATGCCCCAATCTTCCTTGACGAAATCGTTTCCGAAGCTTTCCACGCCACGCGATACAACACCGGCCGACTGGATCCCGGCAGGGGAAGCCCAGCGCAGCCGGTTGTAAGTGAATGAGGCGCGGTGTTTCGAATTAATGTTCCAGTCTATCTTGGGAAGCAGAATAAGCTGATCACCTGTCCGGGGAACCTGTCCTGTGAGGGTTTGCAAGAATGCCAGGCCGACGTTGGCTTGCGAAGCGGTTATTCCCCGGGCAGTCAAGGTGGACAATTCGGTGGTGGTCAAAGGCGCAAAAAGGGCACCTGGAGTACCCGTTGTCGCAACGGCGGGGAAACTCCGCAATTGCTGGTCACCGCTGAAAAAGAAGAAGAGCTTATCCTTCACAATTGGGCCGCCAACTCCGCCTCCGAACTGATGCCGCTTGTCTTCCGGGAGAAAAGGAACCGCAGTCGTCACACCATTCACTACTACCTTTTTGATTGAAAAGGGATTAATGGCACCCCAATCGCTGTTACGAAAATACCAGAACGCTTGCCCGCGAATCTGATTGGTGCCGCTCTTGGTTACGGCATTGACGACGCCGCCAGCTGAACGGCCGTATTCTGCAGAATAGTTCGAAGTGTTGATCTGGAACTCCTGTATGGCTGCTTCACTGGTGGAGTAGCTAATACGAGTGCGCCCGCGCTCTTCACTGAAAAACGCCTGGTTGTTGTCAGCGCCATCCACCGTGTTGTTATTCAACAGGCCTGATATGCCGCGGAAGCTTACAAGTCCGAATCCGCCATCTGGCACGGCACCTGGGCTGCTGAGCGCAAAGGAGGACCACCTCCGGCCGTTGATTGGGAGATTGTCAATGGAAGTGGAATTAATATTCGTGGAGAAATCCGCACGATCCGTGACGATCACCGGGGCTTCGGCGGTAGCAACGATGATTTCCGTTTGTGACTTAACGTCAAGCGTGGCGTCGATGGGTGTCAAACGTCCGACCTCGACGGTGATATTTGTCGCTTTGTAACCTGCAAATCCCTTGGCAATGATCTCCAATGAGTAGAGGCCGGGCTGGAGGTGAGTCAAAGTATAACGTCCAATGCCGTCGGTCGTGGCAGTTGAAGTGCCCCCTGTGCCAAGATTACGCGAAGAGACGCTTGCGCCAGGGACTACTGCTCCCGACTGATCGGTTACCAGCCCGCCGATGGCGCCGTCGGTAGTAGATTGCGCGAAAGTGGCACAGGAGAAGAAGACGATAGATAGAAGAGCAAGGCAAAATCTTACGATGGAGGGGCTCATGCCACTCTTACTCATGGAAGTTTCTCCCTTTCTCTCATGGCCGACGCTTCACACACTAGCGCGGACCTAAAACCCTCCGGGGGTGGAGTGGAGGGCCCCCACAGTTTGAAGGCGGATCACAGGGCTGCAAACGCCGACTAAGACAGCACCAGCTTCCAGATTTGTTAGCTATCTTCTACCACAGGAATCACGCGTATTGAAGCAACACCCTGTGGAAAACTTCGGCGCGCCGGACACAATAATCTCGAGGCACCAAAACCAGTGTCTAATTCTAAGTCAATCGGGTTGCGCGAGACTAAGCAACGCAGATTGCGACAGATTGCGACGGTATAAACGCCCTAAGCTAGATTGGCGCGTTACAGTGTGACACGCGTTACAGTGTGTCTTGCCGCGGCGCACGCGCGTGCGTTACAGTCTCGGTGCCATGTTCGAGGAAGGTGATGCCACTACACAAAAAAGCCAGGCCGCAAGCTACCAGGACGCCGCGGGAGCGGGTCAGAGTTTTAATTACAGGAGCCCGGATTCAAAAGCGCATTCAGGCTCTGGCTCGAGAAATCCGGAAAGATTTTCCCGGCGAGCCATTGCATCTGATCAGCGTTTTAAAAGGCGGGGTTTTCTTTCTGACCGACCTGGCAAGAAGCATTCCGGGGGAGGTTTCTTTTGACTTCATCGCCGTGTCGAGCTACGGGCAAAAAACGCACTCGTCGGGCCAAGTCCGGCTGACCCGGGACCTGGACTCCAGCATCGAAGGGAAAACGGTCATCGTTGTCGAGGACATTCTGGATACAGGAATGACGTTGCAGTACCTGCTGCGGTTGTTCCAGCAGCGCAAGCCTAAGCATCTGCGCGTAGCGGTCCTACTGGACAAGCCGGAACGGCGGATCGCCGCGGTACGCGCCGACTACGTCGGATTTTCCATTCCCAACGAATTTGTGGTCGGTTACGGGCTTGATTACGCCGAGCGTTACAGAAACCTACCCTACGTTGGGATCCTATTGCTTGGCCCCGGTTTGAAGAAGAAACCTGCGGAAGATTAAAGTTCATCGAGCAACCCATTCCCAACAGCTGACTTGAGTGCTGGCTTGGAGTTGCCGGTGAAAAGAATGCAATCATGCAATAAAGGAAACACTCTAAATTGAGGCTCGTTCCGGCAGGAGTCGGGATCTTCCATCGGGCGTCCTCGCAGCATGGCCTCAGGATGGCAGCACCTATTTTCGGGCGCCTGCTAAGGCCGCATGCGATTCGCCACGGCGCACGAATCGGCCTCAGGATGGGAAAAAACAATCAGAAATCACCTCCATGCGTGACCTGCAAAGGGCTTACGCTTCGCCGCCTGCTATAATATCTACTTCATGAATCCAACGGATGAACCTACGACAACAGTCGCATGGAACGGCGGAACGGAAGTCTCCGCCGAGGTCCTGGCGACACTCGCGGAAATCGGCGAGGAAGTGAACGCCTCGCTGGACCTGGACGAAGTGCTGGCCCGATCGGCGGCTTTGATCAAGCGCCATATCGACTATGAAATCTTTGGCGTGCTGATGATCGAAGGGGATGGAAGTTATCTGCGGCACCGTTTCGCGATCGGCTATCCGCGCGAACTGGCGGACAATTTGCGGATTCCGCTGGGGCAGGGAATTACAGGAACGGCGGCTGCCACGGGTCACTCGGTGCGAGTCAGTGATACTTCCAAGGACGCGCGGTACATCAACGCTATCGATAACGTGCGTTCGGAACTGGCCGTGCCGCTGATGCTTCGGGGAAAGTGCGTCGGCGTGCTGGATATTCAGAGCCGCCACCTCGATTACTTTACTCGCGACCAACAGAATATTTTGACCCTGCTGGCCAGTCGGCTTGCGGTAGCGATTGAAAACGCGCGGCTGTTTCAGAAGGTACGGACGCAGGCGGACACGCTCTTACTGTTAAGCGAAGTCAGCCGCGAAACCGGCGCAATCTTGGAGGTCGAAGAGCTTTTGCGGCGGGCAGCAGAACAGACCAAGCGGGTCATTGATTACCAGATACTGAGCATCATGCTTTATGACGAGGGGCAAAAGATTTTCCGCCACCGGGTGGACGTAAAGCACGGCCATCGCGTGCAGGGAAAACTGCGAGCGACCTCGAGTGATGGCATCGTTGGGGCAGCAGCCACTCTGAAGGAGCCGGTTCTCGTTCCGGATGTGACCGTCGATCCTCGCTACCTGATGGTGAACCCTGAGACGCGCTCGGAACTGGCGATTCCCATGATGCACAAAGGGAAAGTGATTGGCGTGCTGGATTTGGAAAGCCCGCAACTGAATTATTTCACTGAGGATCACGTGCAGGCGCTTTCGATCCTGACGGCGAACCTCGCTGTCTCGCTGGAAAATGCGCGCCTTTACGAGCAGTTGGCTCGCGACGAGGCGCGACTGGAACGGGATTTGCAGGCGGCCAAAAGAATTCAGGGCGCGTTGCTGCGGCCGGTGCCGGTGGAAGACTACGGCTTAGAGATGGCCGCCCGATACCTTTCCGCGCGGGAAGTGTGCGGCGACCTCTATGAGTTTCTGCGCTATGGGCCGCAGCAACTGGGAATTGCGCTGGGAGATGTGAGCGGCAAGGGAACGGCGGCGGCACTCTATGGAGCAGTAGCTATCGGAATCATGCGGAGTCTGGCCCCGCAAAAGCTGCAGCCCGCAGAAATGCTGAAGCAAATGAACCAACTGGTGGGCGAACGGCGCATCGAGGGGCGATTCATGACGGCGTGCTTTGCCACCTGGCAAAAGGGCCGTCAGAAACTTCGAGTGGCGAACGCGGGGCAATCGCAGCCGCTGCTGTATAAGGAGGGACGCTCAGGCAAAATCGAATTGACGGGCTTTCCGCTGGGCATTTTCGAAGAAGTGACCTATGAGGAATGGTCGGTTACGCTCGAGTCCGGAAATATTCTTGTATTTCACTCGGACGGAATCGCGGAGACCATGAACAGCGAGGGCCAGTTCTTTGGGATCACGCGGCTCATGAAGCTGATTGAACAGCACCATGAAGCGTCTGCGACGGAAATTGCCGACGTGATTCTGCGCGAGGTGGATTGGTTCACCCAGAGCGCTCCGCTTTCCGATGACCGGACACTGGTGGTCGCAAAAGTCCGATGAGCCATTCGATTGACTCATCTTCACGCAGACTCAAATATGTCGATCCGGTTTCTTTCACGCCGCACTTCGATTGGAAGAAAAACGATGCGCGCAGGGTCACCGGCGAAGAAGTGGTGTGCGAAAGCGTGCCGCTGGACTCGGTGGCACAGAAGTTTGGTACGCCAACCTATGTATATAGCCGCGCGGCGATTGATGACGCCTATAAGGAGCTTCACAGCGGGCTTGGGGACCTTTCCCATACTTTGTGTTTTGCCGTAAAGTCCAACGGAAATCTGTCCATTCTGAATCATCTTGCGAAGTTGGGAAGCGGTTTTGACATTGTTTCCGGCGGAGAACTCCACCACTTGGAGCGCATCGGCGTGCGCGGTGATCGGATTGTTTTTTCCGGCGTCGGCAAGGACCGGCACGAAATTCGCGAAGCGCTGAACTATCCGGTGCACGGGCGAGGCAGACGCGCTGGCATTCTGCTTTTCAACGCCGAATCCGAGGCCGAGCTCGACATTTTGGTCGAGGAGGCAGCGCGGCTGGCCGGACGGGGAGGCAGGTCACCTGCGGCGGCGATTCGAGTGAATCCCGATGTGCAAGCCGGCGGACACCCGCACATTGCCACCGGTCGTCACGAACACAAGTTTGGATTGGATTGGTCTGAGGCCAAACGGCTTTACCTTGCGCATCGCGATTCGAAATGGATCTCCTGGCAGGGGATCAGCGCGCATATCGGCTCGCAGATCACCACGCTTATTCCCTTTCGCCGCGCACTGCGGCGGCTGGCCGGTTTTATCGGAGAGTTGCGGCGCGCGCGAATCGAGCTGCGGTACCTGGATGTAGGGGGCGGGCTTGGAGTGCGTTATTCTGACCAGAAGCCGCCGACGCGAACGGAGTACGCGCGGCTGGTTTCGCAGATGGTGCGGAGACTTGGCGTGCACCTCTTACTGGAGCCGGGGCGCTCGATTATCGCTCCGGCCAGTGTTCTGTTGACGCGCGTGGTCTATACGAAAATGAATCGGGGCAAGACGTTTGTAGTCGTGGATTCGGCGATGAACGATCTGATGCGGCCGGCTCTCTACGGGGCGATCCACCCCATTACAAGAATTGTGCGCGAACGGAACGAAAATGATGCCAGTCGCCAACCAGTGGACATTGTTGGGCCGGTCTGCGAGACGGGCGATTGCTTTTTGCGGGATTGGCCGCTTGGAGAAGTAAAGGCGGGTGACCTACTCGCCATTTGGGTTGCCGGAGCTTACGGAATGTCGCAAGCGTCGAATTATAATGCGCGATGCCGTCCCGCTGAAGTTTTGGTCGAGGGCAAGCGCTTTCGGCTGATTCGCCGGCGCGAGACTCGCAACGATTTGCTGCGCACCGATGTTCTCGGCTAGTTGATCCCGGCTTTGCAGCTACGCTTCGCCCCATTTCAGCTTGCTGCGCAAAATCTCGAAATACGATTTCTTTGGCGGCTGGATGAGCTTGAGCGGCTCTTTCGCGCGGGAGATGCGGACAAGATCCGTAGGTTGCAATGGAATACCTCGCTGTCCGTCGAGGGTCATAAAAACGGACTCCGTGTTCCCTGAGAGTTTCAACTCGACGGAAGATGAGTCACGGATTACAAGCGGTCGGTCACTCAGCGTGTGCGGACAGATGGGAGTGATCACGAAGGATTCCACGGTGGGATGCACGATGGGTCCGCCGGCGGAAAGGGAATAGGCAGTGGAGCCGGTAGGGCTGGCTACGATCAGGCCGTCGGCCCGGTAACGGCAGACAAAATCGCCGTCAATGGTGAGCTCAGGCTCGATCATGCGGGCGAGCGCGCCCTTATTGATCACCACTTCGTTCAACACGCGCTGATTATCGATCACCTTGCCCGCGCGTTCGAGCTCGACGCTGATCATGACGCGTTCGCTGAGCGAAAAGCGGCCCTCCAAAGTGTCATCCAGGGCCGGGTGGAGCTCTTCCAGGGTGAAGCTGGTAAGGAAGCCCAGGCTGCCCATATTGATGGGCAAGATCGGAATTCCTCGCGGAGCGGCCAGACGGGCGGCGGCAAGCATGGTGCCGTCACCCCCAAGCACAAGCAGAAGTTGCGACGCGTCTGCCACGCGCTCTCGAGTCTGACCTTGCGAGCCGTCCGGCAAAGAACTGGCCGTCTCTTCGTCGATGATCGATTGTATGCCGTGCGCTTCGAGCCACTTCAGCAGGGGAGGCACAACGACGACAAGATTCGAGCGGCGAGGGCGTGAAATGATGCCGATGGTTTGAACGGTTTGTCGGGGTTGCATGTCCGCCTGCGATTCTACTCTAGGGACTTTTTGCGTGCGTAGAGAAAATACTCCTGATTGCCTTCGGCCCCCAGGAGATGACTCGGGCGGATTCCGAGGTAATCCAGTCCAACGGATTCGACGCATTCGTGGACAGTCAGGATCGCCTTATCGTGCAACTTCTTATCTTTCACGATTCCACCAGGCTCAATCTCCTCGCGTCGCAACTCGAATTGCGGCTTGATAAGGATGAGAAAGCTGGCGCGGGGTTTTGCCACCGCTATTGCGGGCTTGACTACTTTCTTGACGGAGATGAAGGAAACATCAATCACCACGATGTCGACGCTTTCGGGAAGATCTTGAACGCGCAGTTCGCGCGCGTTCCGCTCAATTGGAATGACGTAAGGGTTCTGGCGCAGCTTCCAGTCAAGCTGTTCGACATTCACGTCGACGGCGTAGACGCGCACTGCGCCGCGCTGTAGCAAGCAATCCGTGAAGCCGCCGTTCGAGGAGCCGACATCCAAGCAAACGCACCCGGCTGGCGCAATCGCAAAGTCTTCTAGCGCGCCTTCGAGTTTCATTCCACCGCGACTGACGAACTTCTGCCGCCGGCTGACGATTTCGATGCGCGCGTCTTGCGAGACGGGCATACCTGCCTTTTCGGTTCGTTGGCCGTCCACCTGAACTTCACCGGCGAGGATCATCGCCATGGCTTTCTGGGGAGATTCGGCGCAGCCTCGCTCGACAAGAAGAAGATCGAGCCGTTTGCGGTCTGCCCGAGGTTTCATGAGACGTTCGATCGATCAAGCGCGGCGAAGCACAAGGAATTCCGCGATTTCGCGGAGGCGCGCGGCGCGATCCGCGTATGGTGCGAGTTCAGCAATGGCTTCGGTGGCGAGACGATTGGCAATCTGGTGAGAGCGCTCCAGACCGTAAACTGCCGGGTAGGTTGCCTTTTGCTGCGCCAGGTCCTTTCCCGCGGTCTTGCCAAGTGCGGTGGAGGACTCCTCGACGTCAAGGATGTCGTCAATGACCTGGAAAGCCCAGCCGATGGTCCCGCCGAATCGCCGCAGGCGCGCGACATCTTCGGAGCTGGCCCCTGCGCACAAGGCCCCGGCCGTTATAGAAGCACTGATGAGCGCAGCGGTTTTCGAGCGGTGAATGTACTCCAGCATCTGCTCATCGACGTGCTTACCTTGGGCTTCGAGGTCAGCGACCTGGCCACCTACCATTCCGTTGATAGTTCCGGCCGCAGCGGCCACTTCCGAGAGAATGGCGGCGCGGCGCTCCGCGGCGGCGGGTGTCGCTCCGATGGTTTCGAACGCCAGCGTAAGGAGAGCGTCGCCCGCGAGGATGGCGATGGCTTCGCCGAATTTCTTATGGCAAGTTGGCTTGCCGCGGCGGAGATCGTCGTTGTCCAGCGCCGGCAAATCATCGTGGATCAAGGAATAGGTGTGGATCAATTCGATGGCGCAGGCAGGGTGAAGCGTGGGTAAGACAACGCTGGCAAAGATGCGCGACGTCTCGAGACACAGGATGGGGCGAATTCGCTTTCCGCCAGCGAAGACGCTGTAACGCATTGCCGTATGAATGGAAGAAGGTGGCGCGGTTTCAGCAGGGAGGAGACGTTCAAGAGCGGCATCGACGGCCAGGCGGTCTTCTTCGAAAAATGGGGGAAGTTTCATCGCAGCAGGGAATGGGAGCCCAGCGGGCTGCCGGGGCGCATCACGATTCGGTCTCCCGCTCAGGGTCGAACGGCTCTGCCGCAAGCTTGCCATCGGCTCTCTTCAGGAGGATTTCCACTCGGCCCTCGGCCTCTTCCAGTTGCTTCTGGCATTCGCGTGAGAGCGCGACGCCCTCCTCGAACAGCTTCATCGCGTCGTCCAGAGAGAGTTGCGGGCTTTCCAAGCGGCGAACGACTTCCTCCAGGCGGGCAAGCGAGCGCTCAAAATCGGGTTTTTTCTGCAGTTCAGGTTTCTTAGTAGCAGGTGTATTCACGCGATCGGTCCGTATCCTTTGGTGCGCCCATTCCTGACAGCGCCTACACCAGTAAGTTGACCGGCCGCCCTGTGCCATACGCCGGATCGGCTCACCGCAGCGGCGGCAGGATCTTCCCTCGCGGCCGTAGGCGCGAAGAAAACGTTCCAACCCTTCGAACCACCACTCCGGATCGCGAAAGTTGGGCGCCGGATGCAGACAGCATTCTAAAGCACGCGCGAGAACAGACACAATTGCTTTGTGCAAGCGGCGCGCCTCCCGCGGTTTCAACGTGTTGGCGCGGCGGCGAGGGTCGAGGCGAGCCTGCCACAGCGATTCGCAAGAGTAGATGTTGCCGATACCAGCGACCCGCGATTGATCCAGCAAGAAGTCCTTCAACGGACGCTTGGACGCGGAGAGCAATGCGGCAAAGCAGTGGGGGGTGAAATCGCGCGAGAGGGCGTCGATGCCCAAGGCGTTGAGGCCAGGGCAATCATCAACGGATTTCCAGAGGTGAAGGTGGCCAAAATGGCGGCGATCGGCGAAGCCGAGGACGCCTTTGTCCAGTTCGAGGGCAACATCGACGTGCACGCCGTTTTCACCCTGGTTGGCGCGCTCCCGCAGTTCTTGGCCGTTCGAAAACCATAGGAGTTGGCCATCGAGCCGAAAGTGCATCGTCAGCAGCCCGCGGTCCAATACGAGAAGCACATATTTCCCTTGGCGATCGACAATGCGAATGCGGCGGCCCTGGGCTTGGCGAGCGACCTGCGCAGGGTCTTGGGGCTTCGTGGCGATGGGGTGAAGGACGTGAACGCAACGAATTTTCCGGCCCTGGACGAGGGGACGTAGCGTGCGAACGACAGCTTCCACTTCCGGGAGTTCGGGCATGAGCGCTGTAGGGGATCAAGAACCAGGCTTGAGAGTGAGTGCGTGCCTGCGCGCGTTCGCCTCGGCCGCATCGCTGAACGCCGCGAAAACGGGTTGGCCTTCGTACCAGTAGGAAAATTGATCGGAGTAATGGCTACTACCCGGCTGCCCGGATTGTCCTGCGGGGAGGAGCAAAATAGATTCATCCCAATTTCCGGGGTTGCCAACAAAACGCATCGCGGGGCCATGATACTTCGTCGCCGCGCGTACGCTGTAAACGGTTCCCGCTTGGGGCTTGTCCGTGATGCTGAGGAATCGCTTCAACAGACCATCGTGTCCAAGGGGATGGAACATATCCAAGGAGTTGAAGTACTTCCACGCCCAATCTTCAACACGACCGCTCTTGGTCTGTTCGGCCAAATTGGTCACGGCAAGGTCAGCGGCGGCCGCCAGCAATTCGTCATAGTTTTTATAAGCCGCGGGCAACCACTTCGCGGGCCGGTCGGTGAGGACCTTTTGCAGAAATGCGGTGCTCCGCCAGTGATAAAGATTGGTATCTTTTCCAAGGAACGGCTCGAGGAGGAGGTCGATAGCCGCCCGGCGCGCTGCGTGAAGAAAAGAAACTTCCGGAGAGCCGGCATCGGCGATTCCATTCCAATCCTTCAGGCCTTCGATGAGCGTTCGAGCGCGTGGGTCTTTGGGTTGCGCTATTTTCGCCGCTGCCATCAATTGATCTGCGAGGAAGAGGTGGGGATAACTATACGTGTCGGTCTGGACTTTAAGCATGTCCTCGGGGCGTAAATCGTGACGGTCATGCAGTAGATCGTAGATCCGCGCGGTGCGGTAAGGCTCGTCCCAGCGATCCGTGAGATATGGTTTGTAATTCGGCCCCACGACACGCGCATTGGCAGTGACAATCAATCCACTTTCGGGGTTGAGCGCCTGCGGGAGCTGGTCAAACGGGATGTAGCCGGTCCACTCGTAGTCGTCCGTGTCTCCGGGAACAGGCACTTCGCCGTGCCCCTTTTTTCGAATCGGCACTCGCGCGGCCATCAGGTATCCGATATTGCCGTCCACATCCGCGTAGACAGCGTTCTGCCCGGGGCCCCAGACGTGCCTCATAATTTCGCGGAATTCTTTCCAATTGTGCGCCTTGCCCAGCCAGTTGTAGCTGTTAACGAGTCCACCCGGTTCCGTCGCCGTCCAGCGCAGTGCGTAAGCCTTGTCTCCCTCGCGATGAACGATCGGGCCGTGGCGAGTCACGACAATCTTCAAGTGTTCGTCCGGCTGGCCTTTGATGCGGATGGTCTCGTCGATGACTTGCGCCTTCGTCCACGCGCCCTTCACCCGATACTCATCCGGGGAGGCCGGATTGAACGTCTCGATGTAAAGATCCTGAACGTCGGCGCCGTTATTGGTAAAGCCCCAGGCGATGTGGTCGTTGTGCCCGATGATAATCATCGGTGCACCGGGGAAGGTGACGCCTTTGACGTCCCATCCGGGTGCCGTGAGGTGAACCTCATACCAGATTGATGGAATGGAGAGCTCGAGATGGGTGTCATTGGCCAGCAGGGGCTTCCCGGTGGCGCTATGGGCGCCGCTCACGACCCAGTTGTTGCTGCCAAGACCTTGGCGAATCTCGCTTTTTGATTCCTGTAAAAACTCTTGGATGGACTGCGTGAGAGCCGCAGTCAAGTCTGGCCCACTTTCCGAATTCAGGACGTCGGTCGAAGCCCCACGGTCGGCTTTTAGCACGGTATCCGGTTGCATGTCGTCGTCATCATCTTCATCGTCGGGGTCCGCTGCGGAACGTTGCGAGCCATCATCGATAACCTTGGGATCGCCGACGACGAAATGATCCATGGAGGCCTCTTGCGAGAAGAGATCCTTGGCACGGTCTGCCCCGGCGCGTTCCATGACTTTGGCACGATTTAATTCTCTTTCCCAGGTGTCCGTCAGAGTTCGGTACATGTAGCCTGAAATAGCTACAGTATCGGACGACTGCCAAGCCCTGGGCTCGTAACGAAGGAGCGAAAATTCCAGAGGGAGATTGTTTCTGTGCTGCTCGATAAATTGGTTCACGCCACGCGCATAGGCTTCCACCATCTTGCGAGATTCGGGGTCGAGAAGTGTGGCGTCACGCTCTGCGGCGCGGGCGAAGCCGTTCGTTCGAAACTCTTTGTCGATGAGAACCGTCTTGGGGCCCAGAATTTCAGAAAGCTGCCCGCGGGCGACGCGGCGCAGCAGATCCATCTGCCAGAGGCGGTCCTGTGCCATGACGTAGCCCTGAGCCTCTGCGAGATCTTCGCTTGACGCGGCACGGATGTGCGGCACGCCCCAGCGGTCACGTTCGACAGTGACCTCTCGCCGGAGACCAGGTAAGGAAGCGTTTCCGTCGAGTTGCGGCAGCGGGCGGTAGACAAACCACCACGCCAAGGCACCGGTTGCAATCACCAGAATGGCGAAGATCCAGGAGAACATCCGGAGAATGGTTCGCAAGCTCACTCCCACGCGAATTAGGCAAAAAGTGAGTGTAGAGGAGGTGCTTCGTGCGCGCAACCAAGTCGAGCAGGACTGTGAGACAAAGCGCTACGTTCCTTGCCCTCCCCCAGTATTTGGGCGCTCTCGCGGAGTATTCATGCGACTACCAGTTTCGATGCGGCTGTCGCGGTCCCTGGCGAAATTTATTCGATGGCGATGAACTCTCTTCCGCACAGAAACTGA
>Ga0209267_1000376_pt1 | contig 32367 bp, 32 predicted proteins | sample GraSoiAngelo_137_FD_185894 | JGI IMG/M metagenome (GOLD analysis project Ga0209267, IMG submission 185894) | Grasslands soil microbial communities from the Angelo Coastal Reserve, California, USA - 14_0929_09_30cm (SPAdes) (version 2) | ecosystem: Environmental > Terrestrial > Soil > Grasslands ... | reverse complement strand
GCTCAAGCCCACGACCAGCGATTCCTCGTTGAAGGTTACATCGTCTCCGTCGTCTCCGTGAATCATCCCCGTCCTCCGCGAATGAAAGAGCTGCACAATCTCCCCGCGCAAGCCCTCCCTCTGCATTAATTCCTTGACTCTGGTACCTCTTTTCATGGAGCCTCCGCGGAAAGAGTACAGGACAGTTCCGGTACTCGGTGTGATGCGAGTCCGCCGTTGCTTCCTTCATTTCGAGATTCTGCTCGGATCAAAGGCAGACGCTTTGGCTTGCCACGCTCAAATTCGATCAGACCGGCAATCAGTTCGTTGAGCGCGGAGTCGACCAGTTGTGCGGTGCTGGTGTTTGCGTTTCCTGTCATCATGAATTGCCGTGTCCGAAGCGAGACCAAGGCGCACAGGAGGAAGGTATTGGAGGTCTGTTTCTCCGCTTCCGCAAGGAGCCTCGACCGCACGCTCATTTGGTTTAACCCTCGCTCGACTCCTGCGCCGGCATTCGCCGCACACGGAAAACCAAACTCCTCTTGAACCACAGGAACCGCGGGATCGCGAGCCTCTCCACCTCCAAACGGTTCGGCCAAGTTTCCTTGTCGGAGCGAGCCACGCGGCCAATCCACGAGCCTAACGCCTTTTCGGCGGGTCTAGCTAAGAACCGGCCGGCAGCGCCACACAATGCACACAACAACAATCCGCTGCCGAGGGCAACTCCTCGGAAAAGGGTTAGCGCGGCTAAGCCTCCAACGATTAACCATAGAGCAAAAAGAAACTGCATCGTCTTGCAGCCGGTCGCAGCTTCCTAAGAAAAAACCGTCACGGGTCGCGCAGCCATCTATTTTGGCGAGCGAGTCTCCTGACTCTCGAAGCAGACCTTGCGTCCGATGGAGCCAGAAGTGGTTCGCGCGCACTTTGCGACTCAACACGAATTCCAGAGCTTCCCAAGGAACCGTGAAGAAGAGAGGAGATGGGTCGGCAATCTCTTGCAGGATGAGGACGAGTCCTGCGCCGGTCAGCGCCATCGGGAACGCTCGCCACAGCATGGAAGCCGCCAAAAGAAGAACTAATCCACCAGCAAACGGGAGCTCCCCTAGGGCCAAGTTCTTGATGTTTCGCAAGTGACCAAGGCTCCAACCGCCCAGACCCAGGGATGAACTCGGCAGCCTGGAAACGCTGTTGCATATGCGAACATTTGCAGATGGCGGACAAAATTTTTCCTCCCTACTGCACTGCCTCCATCTGCTGAAGCATGTCACGCACGCCCACCAAGTGGTTGTTAAAGATATCTTTGGCCACGTCAAGAAGACGGAACAGAGTCGTGTCGGAGACGGAGTAATACACATTGCTCCCAGCTTTGCGTCCAATCACGATGTTGCGCACTCGCAGAATTGCGAGCTGCTGTGAAACATTCGCAGGTTCAATTTTCAGAATTTCGCTGAGCTCGTTGACCCCCTTCTCACCATCCCGGAGACAGTCCAAGATCCGGATGCGCATGGGGTGCGCGAGAGCCTTGAAGAACTCGGCCTTGAAGTTGGCAATCTGCTGTGGCATGCTCATCCTTGGGTACAGGCATACTCTAATCTGCGAAGTTTGCTGTGTCAAGTGCTATCATCGAACTGCATGAGGCTCGTTATACCCGTAGATGTACAACGGTAAGCACTTAGAAAAGTCGCAGAGGGGACCTCCCGCGTAGGCACGGTGCAGCAGACAGCAGGAGACGGTCATGTTTCGCAGCCCCAAGTTCTCTGTGTTTCTACCTTGGGTAGAGCTTTCGTCCTCCACCAAAACAAATGGCGACAAGCAACGGTTGCTTTCCCCCAATAATGGTGACGCAAGCGAGGAACGAAAGGCCAACATCAAGCGCGCATGGTTTTTCGCGACGGTCGCTGTCTTATTTGTTCTGGCGAATCAGCTAGGTCATGTGAGAAATGCGTCCGATTCAACCTCCGGACCGGCTTCCGCAGCATCTGTGAGCTTGACACTATCTCGCCTCGAAGGGCCGCGAGAGCGAGTCGGGTTCTCCGTTCGGTTCCGGCTGAGCAACCGAGGGAAACATTCCATCTTTTATCCTATGCGCGCAGGGACGACTGTTCCGCTCGGACGGATTGTCGGGCGGACTTCCCCGTCATCGGAGTGGATAAATCTGTCGACTACGTCAAAACAGGGAGTGTCCCCTATCTCGGGGCTCATGGACGCAAATCTCACTTGGATTGAGATGCCGCCGGGCGGTTGGGTTGGCGGTGAGTTTCATGATGCTAACGAATCTCCTGGAGAGCATGCCTATGTGATCTACGTAAAATCAGCGCCAGATGCGAGTGGAATCAGGATTGTCTCAAATTCTTATCCCTCTCTTGCCAACCAGTAAGAGACCGCGTAGTGCCGTAGCTGTGAATTAAATAGCAATATAGATCGTCAGGCTTTGTAGCTTGTGCGTCGAAGGTTGAAAAGACGGCAAGAAGTCACAAAGGGAAAATGACGCAGCGCAGAGGGGTTACGCATCGTAACGAAAACTCGCACGGAAAACTGTGCGACGATGGTATCCGAACGTTCTATCATTCGCGTCGTGAACAGGTCTCATGAACACGCTTCCAGTTGGCCCGGCCTTCGCACTTAGTCTTGCGGCCTACTCGACTGGCGCTCTTGCTAGTCTTGCGATTTGGAGAAAGCCAGCGCTCTGCCGCTACATCTGTTGCGGCAGCGCCTTGGCAGGCGCCAGCTTCGGCGGCCTCGCCGCAGTACTCGGGATTCTTCAAGGCGCGCCGCTCCGGTGGTCGATCTCCTCAGGAATTCCACTGTTTGCATACAGCTTTGACTACGACGCTCTGGCAGGCTTCTTCAACTTGACCCTGGCGATCCTCGCAGGTGCAGTTTCCATCTACTCATTCGGCTATTTGAAAGAGTTCGAGGGTAAGCGGAACATCGGCTTCTTCGGCTTCTTATTCCATCTCTTGCTTCTCAGCTTGACGATCGTTTTTACTGCCGCCAATGCTTTCCTCTTTCTGATCGGGTGGGAAGTTATGGCGCTGGCTGCCTATGGTCTGGTCACGTTTTACCACGAAGATCGGGAAACCCGGCGAGCGGGCTTGCTCTACATCGTCATGGCCCATATCGATGCCGGGTGCTTGCTCCTTGGTTTCGCTCTATTGATGCAGGTTAGCGGCAGCGCGGACTTTGCGAGCTTTCGCACCGCCGCCGGGCATTTATCCAGCAGCCAGCAAGCTGTCGCGTTTGTGCTGTTCTTTGTCGGCTTCGGCATCAAGGCCGGTGTTATTCCGTTCCATATCTGGCTTCCCGCAGCCCACCCCGTTGCTCCGAGCAACATCTCGTCTCTGCTTTCCGGAGTCGTGCTCAAGGCAGGCATTTATGGCATGACGCGCGTTTTCCTGGATGGACTAGGGGTGCTGCCGTCTTGGGCCGGTTTGCTGGTGCTCATCGTGGGCGTAGCCTCTGCCGTTCTTGGTGTCTTGTACGCCTTGATGGAACATGACCTCAAACGATTATTGGCCTACCACAGTATTGAGAATATCGGGATCATCCTCATCGGCCTCGGCGCGGCTTTGGTTTTCCGCGTCGCGGGCCATCCACAACTCGCGGGACTAGCCCTCATCGCCGCGCTGTTTCACACTCTCAATCACGCCATCTTCAAGTGTCTTTTGTTCCTGGGTGCCGGGTCGGTGCTGCATTCGACGGGGACCCGAAACATGGAGGAATTGGGCGGATTGATCCGTCCCATGCCGGTTACGGCCTTCTGTTTCCTGATCGGAGCAGTCGCCATTTCCGGCCTTCCCCCATTGAACGGATTTGTCAGCGAGTGGCTCACGTACCAGAGTCTCCTTGCCGGATTTGGCGCGACCGGAGGCTTGACGCGAATCCTGTTTCCGCTTGCTGGCTCCATGCTCGCGTTGACGGGAGCCTTGGCCGCGGCTTGTTTTGTGAAGGCATTCGCGATTACGTTCCTGGCCCTGCCGCGCAACGCTGGGTCCCGCAGTGCCCACGAAGCCCCACGCTCCATGCTCGTTGGCATGAGCTGGTTGGCGATGGCCTGTGTGGCCTTGGGCTTGGGGGCTACCTGGTTTCTCCCTGCGTTCGACGCGCTGACTGAGCAACTACTCGGACAGAGAATTGGCAGCAATCTCATCAGCTCGCATGGATGGGTGCTCTCCGCAGGAACACCTCATGGAGGTATGGTATCCACCTCGGTGATTGCAATTGCACTTCTGCTCCTGCTGATTCCTGCTCTTCTCGTGGTGTCGATTGCGGCGAGGCGGTTCGCAAGCAAGCGCGGACCCGCGTGGGACTGCGGCTTACCCGGCCTCACCGAAGACAACGAGTACACCGCCACCGCATTCTCAAAAGCATTGCGGATGATCTTCTCCGTTTTGTACCAGCCGCGTCGCGAGATTCAAACTGTCTTCGATGTATCCCCGTACTTTCCGAAAGCGATTCGTTTCGAGAGTGAGATCGAGCCGACGTTCGAGAAGCGGCTGTACGTTCCGCTGAAAGATCTCCTACTGCGGTTCGCCACCAGAATGCGAGCCATTCAGGCCGGCAGCATTCATGCCTACCTGGCATACATCTTTGTAACCCTCGTCTTGCTTTTGCTCTTTGGAGTTCGCCCGTGACCGGCCTGATAGCCAAAGCAGGTCTGCAATTGGTATTGGTGTTGCTCGTTGCTCCGCTCCTCGGCGGCATCATCAAGACTCTGAAGGCCAGACTGCAGACACGTCGCGGGCCGAACATTCTTCAATCCTATCGCGACATCTTCAAGTTGTTTCGCAAAGGGATGGTCATTCCGGAGACCGCGTCGTGGATTTTCTCCGCAACTCCGTACGTCGTCTTTGTGACCGCCGCTCTTGTCGGACTCATGATTCCTATGACCGCGACAGACGCCCCTCTGAGCTTGTTCGGGGGTGTTCTCGCGGTCGTCTATCTCTTAGCGCTTGGACGCTTCTTCCTTGCTCTTGGCGGGCTCGACGCAGGCAGTTCGTTCGGCGGCCTCGGTAGCAGCCGGGAAATGACCCTTTCGGCGATCGCCGAGCCTGCCATGATGCTCGCGATTTTCACTGTGGCGTTGGCAGCAAGTTCCACAAACCTAAGTGAAATGGCCAAGGTCGCCGTGAGCCAAAGCTGGAAGTTTCTGGCGCCGTCACAGATGCTGGCATTTGCGGCGTTGTTCATCGTGCTGATTGCGGAAACGGGACGCATTCCAGTTGACAACCCGGCGACGCATCTCGAATTAACCATGATTCACGAAGCCATGATCCTTGAATATTCCGGACCCTACCTCGCTTTGATTGAATATGGCGCCTCGATCAAGCAGCTCGTCCTCATGACCTTGGTGGTCAACACGTTCTTCCCGTTCGGTTTGAGTTCTGACTGGACGGTCCGCGGACTCGGTGTGGGCCTGCTCTTTTACTTTACCAAGATGCTTCTGCTGGCATGTCTCATTGTTCTGGTGGAAACGACCAACGCGAAATTGCGGCTCTTTCGAGTGCCGGAACTGCTCATGGTTTCTTTCATCTTTGGAGCGCTCGCGCTCATCTCTACATTCTTATTCTGAGGCTTTCCATGACCTTCCTCCAAGATCCAGAGTTCGGCGACAGAATCATCACCCTGATGGCGGCACTGGTCCTTGTGCTGCAGATCGCCGCGGTCGGGCAACGCTGGCTGGTCTCGAGCATTCGCATTTTCGCAGTGCAGTCGTTCCTCTTAGCGGGAATCGCGGGGATCATCGCGTACTTCAACCATGCCAGTCATATATATATCGCTGCCATGCTGACGCTCATCTTGAAAGCGGGGCTGCTTCCTTGGTTGCTGGAGCGTCTCGTAAGAAGAATCGAAATCCGGCGAGAGATTGAACCGCTGATCAACGCTCCGCTGTCGATTCTGATCGCAGGCGGCCTGACTCTGGTGGGCTACGTTGTTGCGCAGTCCTTTTACCATCCAGAGGAGACGTCCGTCCGAGGGGCGCTTGGGCATAACACGCTCGCTGTCGCGATCGCGCTGTTCCTGATCGGTTTCTTCACCATGTTGAATCGTCGCAAGGCCTTGACTCAGGTCCTCGGGCTGCTTTCCCTTGAGAATGGCCTCTTCCTGGCTGCGATTTCGTTGACTTACGGAATGCCGTTGGTCGTTGAACTCGGTATTTTTTTTGATGTTCTTGTTGCGGTCATGGTTCTCGGCATTCTCGTCTTCCGAATCCGAGAGGCGTTCGATTCGATGGATGTCAGCAAGCTTCGGAACTTGCGGGAGTAGACAAACGTATGATTTTGCTCTGGCTCCTTATCGTTCCTCTGGTCGCCAGTCCTCTGGCCTACGTCCTCCGAAAACGGCACTTCATGGAGGCGGTCAATCTCGCGGCCTTCGCGGTTTTGCTGTGTTTGGCAGCCACGCTGGGCGTTCGGGCACTTCGGAGCGGCCCCGTTTCGGTTTGGGATGGATTCTTTTACGCGGACGCTTTGAGTGCGTTGGTCGTTCTCCTGTCCGCTTTTGTGGCCCTGGTATGTTCGATCTATGCTGTTGGCTATTTTCGTCACGACGAGAGTAACGGAGTCTTTCGGGAAGGTGAAGAATTGGGTGGCGGGCCCGCTATCAATAAGCTGCGAGAATACTACGCGCTTACTCCTCTGTTTGTTTTTTCCATGATTCTCGTCGCTCTTGCCAACAACCTTGGAATACTCTGGGTGGCGATCGAAGGAACCACGTTGGCATCCGTGTTCCTGGTCATGTTCTACGGGCGCGAAACGTCTCTCGAAGCTGCATGGAAGTACGCCATCATCGGGGGCGTTGGGCTCTCGATGGCCCTGTTCGGCACGATTCTGACCTACTATTCCGCTCATCAGGCCCTTGGAACGGACACGCTGGCGGGGCTGAACTGGTCCGTCCTTGTCGGAAACGCCTCTCAGTTTGATAAGCCGACCATGCGGCTGGCCTTCATTTTGATTCTGCTGGGCTACGGAACGAAGGCCGGCATCGCTCCCATGCATACCTGGAAGCCGGATGCCTACAGTGAAGCACCCATCCCGGGGGCGGCCATGCTCGCCGCAGGAGTCCTCAACTGCGCTCTCTATGGTCTCGTGCGATTCTACATATTGAGCGCGAAATGTTTAGGCCCTGGGTTTGCCTCGCACCTTTTGATTCTTTTCGGACTGCTTTCGATGGGGGTAGCCGTCCCTTTCATCCTCGTCCAGAAGAACTTCCGGCGTATGCTGGCCTATTCCAGCATTGACCACAGCGGGATTATGGTGCTTGCCCTCGGCTTCGGGGGGCCTTTGGGCGTCCTTGGCATGCTTCTTCACATGACGTTTCATTCGATTACCAAGCCTCTGCTTTTCTTTTGCGCCGGAAATGTCCAGCAACAACTGAAGACAGATTTATTCCGCGAGGCGAAAGGAGGCCTGATCCATTCGATGCCTCTGACCGGCGCTGCCTTTCTCATGGTGACTCTGGCGGTCACCGGAGCACCTCCTTTCAGTTTGTTTCTGAGTGAGTTCACGATTCTCCGCGCAGGTTTCAGCCGAGGCTATCTCGTTCTAGCCGTTCTGTTCATCACCTTTCTCGTGGCGATTTTCTCCGGATTCCTCATCCACATCGCCAACATGGTGCTTGGTCCGGACCCAGGCCTTCCTCCGGCCGACAATTGCCGCTGGAAGAGGTCCTCCGTCGCGGGCTTGGCTCTGGTGATTATTGTCATGGGTTTCTGGATACCGGCTCCGTTGTTCCGGCTCATTCAGGGCGCAGTGGGCATTGTGACGAGCGGACGATGAGGCAAGCGATGTCTGCATTCTTTGAGGCTCTTGAACAGAAGTTTGGCGCGCAGATTCAAGCGCCATCTGCCGAACGCGAGGATGAAATCTATGTTGTTGTGGGTGATCCGGACATTCGGGCTCTGGCCGAATACCTGCGGAGTGAGTTCGAAGCCAGGCTGGTTACGGTGTTCGGCGAGGACCGGCGTTCTGTAGAACGTGTTTTCTTCAACTACTACGTATTTGAACGGAAAGGCGACACTCGCTATCTGATTGTGCGAGCTTCAGTCCGTGCTGACCATCCCGAGTTTCCATCGCTCTCTGCGGAGTTGCCCGCCGTGAACTGGCAAGAGCGGGAAATCCAGGATTGGTTTGGGTTGAAAGCCGTCGGACACCCCAATCCTCGCAAGGTCGCCCTGCATGACAACTGGCCGGATGTTCATCCCTTGCGCAAGGACTTTCTGCTTGAGACAGTACTGCCGCCGTTTCAGGGAGAACGCCACATCTACCGACCCGCTTTGGGCGAAGGCGTCTTTCAAGTTCCGGTAGGGCCGGTTCATGCGGGAACCATCGAGCCCGGCCATTTCAATTTCGCGGTAGCCGGTGAGCCGATCCTCTATTTGCAGCTGCGAATGTTCTATACCCATAAGGGCACGGAAAAACTCTTTGAGAAGCTGCCCATACCTAAAGCTGTGTTTCTCGCGGAGAGCATCTCCGGGGACTCTAGTTTTTCGCATGGAACAGCTTTCTGTCAGGCCATTGAACGCGCGGTTCAGATGGAAGTTCCGTTGCGGGCTTTGATCATGCGAACGATCCTTCTGGAGCTCGAACGAATTTGCAATCATGTAGCCGATATCGGGGCGATTGCGACCGATGTCGGCTTTGTCGTTGCCAATGCCCACGCCAGTCGGCTGAAGGAGATGCTCGTCACCCTAAACGAAAACTTGACGGGCAATCGTCTCTTGCGGGGCATGATCTGTGTCGGAGGCGTGCGAAGGGGCTGGAATGCCGTGCAATTGGGCTTGCTCCGTGCCACAGTGGACGCTTTCGCAGCCGATTTTCAAGATCTCGTCACGCTGATTGACTCCTCCGAATCCACTCGCGACCGGTTGGAGCAAACCGGAGTCCTCCTGCCTGAGAAGGCAAAGGATTTGGGAATCGTGGGCGTGGCAGGACGCGCCTCAGGCATTGACCTGGACGTTCGGCGCGATCACCCGTATGCGGCCTATGGCCGCTACTCCTTCCGCATACCCGTTTATCAGGTTGGCGACGTGAATCATCGGATGCAGGTCCGTGTCGACGAGGTGAACGAATCCCTGGGGATCCTCCGGAACGCTGCGGAGGACAGCCAGCACGGAGAGTTCCGTGCGCAGATCCCTCCCATTCCCCCGGACCGTTGCGCGGTGAGCGCCGTCGAGGGATGGCGCGGCGAGATCATCCATTGGATTCGTACCGGACCCAACAATCATCTGGAGCGTTGCAAAATTAAGGATCCTTCTCTCAACAACTGGCCAGCCCTGGTCGAGGCGGTTCAGGGAAACATCATTGCGGATTTCCCGGTCATCAATAAGAGTTTCAATCTTTCTTACTCGGGCACGGATCGATAGGCGATGTTCAAGATCATCCAGAAGACGATCCGCACGGGCATTGTAACGAAGGCCTACCCAGCCGAACTGGCACACGTTTCCGAACACTTTCGCGGCCGGCCGCACTTCGATTTCGAAAAGTGGACGGACGCCCGGCCCGCTGCAGAGGTATGCCCCACCGGGGCAATCTCTCTTCGCGACAGCCACGATTCTCGCGAAGTGACCGTCGATTATGGCTTGTGTGTCTTCTGTGGCTTATGCGCCGAAGCCTCGTCCGACAAAGCCGTCCGAATCACGCAAGAATTTGAACTGGCGACAAAGAACCGCCGCAACCTCGTCCTCACAGCAGAATACACATTGAATGCCGACCACACGCATCGGCAATTGGGCACGGTGCGTCCCGGTTCCGGGAACGTCGAAACGGATGTCAAGATTGTTGGGCAGAAAGCGCACGAAACGATCCGCAAAGTCCTGGGGCGTTCTCTCGCCATCCGAGAAGTGGATGCCGGGTCATGCAATGGATGCGAAGTGGAGATTGTCGCGCTCAACAATCCGATCCATGACATCGAACGCTTCGGAATTCAGTTTGTGGCATCTCCCCGTCACGCCGACATGCTGTTGGTCACCGGTCCGGTCACCCGGAATATGGAGCTGGCCTTGCTGAAGACGTATCGAGCGATGCCAGAGCCGAAGGTAGTCGTCGCGGTAGGCGCTTGTGGCATCAGCGGCGGTATCTTCGGCAAGAACTACGCGTCTCTGGGAGGCGTCGACAACGTCTTGCCCGTCGACGTTTACATTCCCGGCTGTCCACCCCGGCCGCAAGCTCTCCTCCACGGAATCCTGCTTGCTGTCGGGCGGCTCGGAGAGAAGCTGTATCACGAGCGCGGTGGGTGATCCAACTTTCGTGTCATCCAAAGTCCTTTGACGATGGAATTTGCCTTAAGCTGTGGTGGACAAATCATCAGGGCAGGCAACACTCAAGTTCGTTCTTCTCACTTGGAGACGTGCCGAAGGCGGCTTCACTCCAACTTTCTTATCCCCTATTGTTTAGCCCTTATTGGCCACGAGTAAACCAGTTGATGTTGGCGGGGTAGCCTACACCTGGGTTTTCGGTCGCCAATTCCATAAATTGTTCGCGTAGAGACCGATGCAGAAAAGATTAGCGGGAACGAATCCAAATTGAGCGCTTTGCACACCGATCACACAAATGATGATGCTATTTGCTCCCGCAATGACCCAACCGTGCCATAGTTTTTTCCCAATTAAAACCGTAGAGATAATGGTCAAGATGCAGGATATGTAGTCTAGCTTCAGCATTTCTTGTCCCTTGCACTCGTTACGTGGGCTACTTCCAATCGGTCGTCACCATTGTAAGCACCCAATCCGGTGACGGCGATAGTGGTCAACCGGACAGGTGACACGAAAGTTGAAATGAGGCTTGCGACACGCGAAGAGCCGGTCAAAAACAAAATCCCGGTAGGGATAGGATAGTACAATGAATTGATGAACTGCCAAGTGAAGGACGAACTGGTGAGTCAGCTCATCGCTTTGAATAACAAACTCAATCTGCTCAGTCCTAATCTGGTACATGGGGACGAACAACGCGCGGAAGTGCAACAACGACGTGAGAGCTTATACGCCGAGATCAAACACCACAGGGCGAAGGGACACGAAGGCAAACCGTGCCCGGCGGCAAGACAGGTCTAGGCCAGTCGCCCCTGCCTCGCTTGGCAAGCGAAACCGCTCAGAAGTTCGAGGCCAAAACGGTTTCATTTCCATCATTTCCAATTCCAAGTGCTTTGACTTGAGATAAGTGCCGCCAGCTCAGCGTGTTAGGGTTTGCTAGAAGGAGCTTGGGAAGCGCTGTTCTACCAGTGAACTAACCCGCTCGTTATTTCTGATTGGTATTTCACTGAGGGACCATCTGTACAGCGGTCGGATTGATTCTCTTTCATGGTTGAAGGTTGGAGCAGCTGGGTCCCACCAGCGCCGACGAATCGGCGGAATTCAGTTGCTTTGAACGCCTGCCTGTCACGCAGTAGTTCGCAGGTCGAGTCGCCGTTGCTTCCGTCAAATTACCGTTCAATGTTCTGCGATCCAAGTCGAGGACTGCGGCGACGGGACCACCCAGAGCATTGGCGCGACCATTGCAAACCTCAGGGGGGCTGGACTCGCCCGATTGATTGCCCGGCTCGATGGCGGAAGCTATGATGTCCGGCTCGCTTCCAAGGGGCCATGATGTCTGAGCTCGTCACCATTGGCACGTATTCGGTTTTCATTGCGAGTTACGTCGTCTTCGCCCTGGGAAAGTTTCCTGGCATGAAAATTGATCGCCCCGGCGCGGCCATCATCGGGGCGGTCCTGATGTTTGCAATCGGCGCCATGCATGCACACGATGCTCTGCAGTTCATTCATTTCGGCACTGTAGCGTTGCTTTTCTCGATGATGCTTGTGGTGGCCCTGCCTGCATTTGGCTGGCTTCTTCGATTGGATCACGGAGCTGGTCGTGACTCGACTCAAGCCCCACCACCTGCTCCCCACAGTGATTTTCCTGAGCGGATTGCTTTCCGCGTTCTTCGTCAACGACATCATTTGCATTGTCATGGTTCCTTTCGTCTTGAAAGCCACCCGCCGAATGGGGGTCAAACCAATACCCTATCTCTTAGCAGTGGCAACGGCGTCAAACATCGGGAGTACCGCAACCATCACGGGGAACCCGCAGAACATTCTGATCGGGTCTTTTTCCGGCATTGGGTATCGGGATTTCCTATGGCACTTAGGTCCCGTCGCGCTCGTCGGCTTGTTTCTGAATTGGCTCGTACTCTGGTGGCTCTATTTCCGTAGGCGTATTCACGATGTCCAAACCGAAGCTCCCGTCGATGCGGTGCAAATTGACCGCGCAGCTCTGGTCAAGGCTGGGCTGGTGACCGTACTCGTTCTGGCCGGATTTCTTGCTGGCTTCCCACCACCTCTGGTCGCCGCAATGGGAGCAGCCATCATGTTGATCACACGTACGCGCGACCCTCATCTGGTATACGAAGAAGTGGACTGGGGCCTTCTTGTTTTTTTCGTCGGGCTCTTTCTGATAGTGGGAGGCGCAGAGAACGCAGGTTTGACGGAACGCCTGCTAGGTTTCGGCGGGCGTTTCAATCTGCAGCACCTAGGTGTGTTCACATCGGTGACCGCGATATTGTCAAACTTGGTCAGCAATGTGCCCGCCGTAATGCTATTGAAATCCCTCGTGACTCGATTTGCCAACCCTCATACGGCTTGGCTCACGCTGGCAATGGCCAGCACCCTTGCAGGGAACCTGACCATCACGGGTTCCGTCGCCAACATCATCGTGGTAGAACGGGCTCGCAAAGAGGTAGCTATCGGCTTCTTCGACTACTTTCGAATCGGTCTGCCCATCACGCTTCTAACGCTGTTGTTTGGCTGGCTCTGGCTTTCCTGGATTCAATGACTGTCGCTACAAATGTCGCTAAGTAGCCGAGCAACCGCTGGCACCTTTCCTCTCCTGCCACGCCTAAACCAATTCAGGCTCCGTCCATTCACGGTAGGAAGGTTGTAATCCTCCAATCGCGGCAACGGCGCACACCACAATCCAAGGTGGTGTTTTTCAGGCGACCAGTGCGAGAAACGACGCCAATACGACTAGGAATTTGCAGTCATCTCTCGATTGCCCGACGTGGGATGAACGCGTCCCTGACCTCTGTTCGAAAAAGATAAAAGAGCAGCGCCCCAGCGATTGTGACACGCGTCGTGCCCCTAACGAAATGGCCCATAAAAATACCGATCAAGTCTCCTAAGACCTGGGTTGCGATGATGACCACGGCGAGGCTCCATCCCCAAAGGCGTCGTCCAAACCAACCTACACCGGCAGCCGCCAGTGCGGTGCTCCCTTAGGGCGTTCGGCGGAAGTTATCGGGTCGTCGGTCGGATTAGTACCGACAAAACGCGCCAGCAGTGACCAACCAATTTGCTGCAGAGAGGCCGACGTGGAAGCCGGATAGCTTCCGGTTAGCAGACACCCGTGGGCCAACGGTCCAGGGCATCAATGGTCGTGTTTCCCAGAAGGACCGAGCCCCATGCCATTTGCTAAGATCGAGCAATGACATCGAGGGACAGGACAGGGCATAACGCGAGTGATCTAGGTTCGGTCGAGTCTTGGCTGGTCTCGGCAGGACGGGACCGGCGCCCGGGCTTGCCGCTAAACGTGCCGCCATGCCCGGCGTCGAACTTCGTGCTGGGCGAGCGCCGTGCGTACTCTCGCGACGACGGCACGCCGAGTTGGGAGGCACTGGAAGAGATCGTCAGCGGCCTCGAAGGTGGCTCTTCGGTCTCCTTCGCCTCCGGCATGGCGGGAATCGCGGCGATTTTCGATCAACTCCACACAGGCTCGGTCGTGGCCCTGTCGGACGACTGCTACCAGGCTGTCGCGGGAATCGCCAAAGCTGGCCAAAGCCGCGGCCGGTGGACCGTGCATCGCGTCGCCGTGGCCGACACCGCGCGCTGGATCGAGATGTGTGGCGTGGCCGACTTGATCTGGCTGGAGTCGCCTTCGAACCCGCTGCTGACCGTGGCTGACCTGGACGCCATCTGCGCCGCACCGCGGAAGCGTGGTGCAATCCTAGGCGTGGACAACACCTTCGCTACGCCGCTCAATCAGCGTCCACTGACGCTCGGGGCCGACGTGGCCATGCAATCGGCGACGAAGTTCATCGGTGGACACTCGGACCTGCTCAGCGGCGTCGTCACCGTGCGCGACGCGAACCTGCTGGCGGCGCTGCGGCAGGCCCGGGAGCTCGCGGGTGCAACACCCGGCACCCTCGAAACGTTTCTCGCGGTCCGCGGGGCTAGGACGCTGGCACTGCGGCTGGAGCGGGCGCAGTGCAACGCGATGACACTGGCCGAGCGCCTCGCGCGACATCCAAACGTCACTCTGACGCGCTATCCCGGCCTCGCGAGCCACCCAACTCACGCGGCCGCGCGACGCCAACTCAAGGGCTTCGGCACGATTATCTCGTTCGACGTGCGTGGCGGCGCCTCCGCCGCCGACGCCGTGTGCGCCGGACTGCAGCTCATCCAACACGCCACCAGCCTGGGCGCGGTCGAGTCCACTATCGAACGGCGGGCCAGCATTCCTGGGCAGGAGCACCTGCCCCCGGCGCTGCTGCGGCTGAGCGTGGGTATCGAGGCCGTCGAGGACCTTTGGACCGATCTAGATCGAGCACTGCGCAACGTGGCCGGATGACGAGCCGGAAGTCAGACACCCCCCGCGGAGCGGGTAGCTTGGTGAGTGGGGCCGCCAACAAACGCCGAGTGCGGCGCTTCTATGGGCACCTCGTCGTACGGACAGACAGCCCGTGCCGCGTGTAGGGAGCGCCGGCTTGGCTGAACGCACCTCATTCGACGGTTTCTCCGACGGGAGTTCCGGGAAAACCGCGATACGAGAAGATGCCGGCCCGCTCAACCGACTCCTCTTGCCAGCTCACGCGCCATTTGGTGCCAAGCTGCAACAAGATCAAAGCAGCGGCAAAGAATGCGCCGGCGAAAAGAAAAAGTCCCCCCGAATACTGCCCGGTTCGCTGCTTGATCGCTCCGAGAATAAAAGGCAAGAAAAAGCCCCCCAAGCCGCCGGCCGCGCCGACCAATCCAGTGAGAAGCCCGACACGGTCAGGGAATCGCTGCGGCAGGAGTTGAAAAACGGCTCCATTCCCCATGCCCATCATTCCCATGGACAGAAACAAGAGCCCTACTTCTAGCGGAAGCACAGGAAGCCTCCCTACACCTCCGAGGCAACCGGCCACGCCAGCCAAGAGCAGCAAGAGCAAGCGATAACCTCCGATCTTGTCCGAGAGCCATCCGCCCACGGGCCGCAAGAAACTTCCCGCAAGGACAACAATGGTCGTAAAGTCGCCAGCGCGAACTTTTGAAAGTCCATACTGGTCATGAAAGAAGGTGGTGAGAAAACTGGCCATGCCCACGAAGCCACCGAACGTAAGGCTGTAGAAAAAACAAAACCAAGCCGTATCCGGTTCCCGCAAAATCGCTGCGATTGCTTTCCAGTTGGGTGGTTCACTGCAGCGCGGGCTGTCCTTTGCCAGCAAAGCGAAGAGAACCAATACAACGATCACCGGAAGCATGGCCAAAGCGAAAGTGTTCGCCCATCCAAACTTCTGAGCGAGGCGCGGCGCGAAGAGAGTGGCGATGAGCGTCCCCGAATTTCCTGCACCAGCAATGCCCATGACGAGCCCTTGATACTCTGGCGGATACCAGCGTCCCGCAAGCGGCAGAGCTACGGCAAAACTTGCGCCACCAATGCCCAACAGGAGCCCAAGAAAATAAAAGTGTTCAACCGTATGTGCTAAGCGCCAGGCAATAATCAGCGGAAGCAAAGTGAAAGCGAGCCCGAACAGGCCGGTCCTGCGTTCACCAAAACGCTCGCCGAGAAATCCGAGTACAGGCCGGAACAGCGCTCCACCCAGAAGAGGAATCGCCGTTAGCGACCCTTTCTGGTAGGGCGTGAGCTTAAGCATTTCGGAGAGGAACGGAGCAAGGGCACCGAGCAAGACCCATACCATGAAGCTGACATCGAAATAGAGAAACGCGGCGATGAGCGTTGGGAAGTGGCCGCTTTCCATGAACTTGCTTTTTTCCATCTCATCTCCTTGCGCGGGACGGAATTTCTTCCATCCCGTCCGACCTCATGCCTGGACTCTGGCTCTTGGGCTCCCGCGTACGCCCCAATACTGCGGAGCGATTTGCGCCCTCTCGATACGCACGGCGCACTGCTTGTAATTGGGCTCGCGAGAAATCGAATCGAAGGCGCTTTGCGTCACTTGATTGACATTTGCCTCGGCGTAGTGAAAGGGCATGAAGACTTGCCCCGGCGCGATGATCTCCGTAACACGAAGCTCTACGCTTTTCACGCGTCCTCGAGCTGAAATCACGTCGATGCGGTCATGCGGCTTTAGTCCGAGCGACTGCGCATCCCGCGGATTCATCTCCAGCCATGCGTTTGGCGAGAGCCGTTCGAGGATCGGAACGTTTCCTGTTTTGGTGCGCGTATGCCAATGTTCGACGGTGCGGCCAGTATTCAGCACGAAAGGAAAGTCCGTGTTCGGTTGCTCCGGAAAAGGTTCCCACTCAACCGGCAAGAGCCGCGCTCTTCCGTCCTCTGTCGAGAAGTGCCCATCGGAGTAAAGCCGCGTCGTCTTTACTTCTGTGGCGCCTGCCGGATGGGGCCACTGAATCCCGCCGTGGCGCTCGATGAGCTCGTATGTGAGCCCGGAGTAATCGCAGAGCCGGCCCGCCGAAATCCGCTTCCACTCCTCGAAGGCATCTTTCGGCTGGGTCCATCCCGGAAAAAGCTCGCCGTAGCAGCCGAGCTTTTTTGCCAAATCCAAAAAGATGTCGAAGTCCGTGCGGGCCTCTCCAGGCGGTTTCACAGCGCGATTGACCTTGCTCACGCGGCGTTCCGAATTCGTATAGGTGCCTTCTTTTTCTCCCCAGATAGCCGCGGGGAGGACGAGGTCCGCGACTTCGGTTGTGGGCGTGGGATGAAATCCATCCTGAACCACCAGAAAGTTCAAACTATCGAGGCTGTGCTGTAGCACGCCGAGATTCGGGAACGACACGATTGGATTTGTGGCGATGACCCACAGAGCGCGAATCTTCCTCGCAACCGCTCCTTCGATAATGTCCGGGTACGCCCATCCGCGCGATGTAGGCAGGCGCTCCGCGCCGATACCCCAGAGCGCCGCCAATTCCTCGCGGTCGGATGCACTCTCAAATTTGCGATACCCAGGGAGGCTCGACGCGAAGCCCGCCTCCCGTGTTCCCATTGCATTGCATTGCCCAGTAATCGAAAAAGGAGACGCTCCCGGCCTGCCGACGTTGCCGGTGATCAACGCAAGATTGTTGATGACGTTTACGGTTTCCGTGCCCTTGGTGCTGTGGTTCACACCCATCGTCCAGCCGATGAAAGGAGCCTTGGCTTTGCCGTAGATGAGTGCAGTCTTGTAGATTTGCTCGGGCGTAAGCCCGGTGAGTTGAGAGACGTGGTCCGGCGTGTACTTGCGAACCGACTCTTCCAGCTGGTCGAAACCCGTGGTATGCGCCGCAACGTACTCGCGATCGATGAGACCGTTCTCGATGAGCAGATGAATCATGCCGTTCAGAAGAGCGATATCCGAGCGTGGCTTCAGTGGCAGGTAGAGGTCTGCCATCATCGCAGTCTTTGTCACGCGGGGGTCGGCCACGATCAAGGTCCTGCCGGGATTTGCGTCGAGGTACTGGCAAAGGATCGGGTGGTTGTCGGCGATGTTCGCGCCGATGAGAAAAATGACATCCGCTTGGCTGAGATCTTCGTACGCGCCTGGTGGACCGTCGCTGCCAAACGAGCGTTTATACCCGGAGACGGCGCTGGCCATGCATAGCGTCGTGTTCCCATCGTAATTCTTCGTACCAAGTCCAAGCTGCACCAGCTTGCCAAGCGCATAAAACTCTTCGGTGACAAGCTGACCGGTACTGAGAACGCCGAGGGCGTCTCGGCCATACTTCTCCTGAACGCCGTGGAATTTCTCCGCCATGATGGCGAGAGCTTCGTCCCACTCGATGCGCGCAAGCTTTCCGCGTTTGTTGCGCAGAAGCGGGTAGAGCGCGCGGTTCGAAGCCTCCAGCGTGTAATGTTCGGAAAGACCTTTGGGGCAAAGCAGCCCAGAATTGACGGCGTGGTCCGGATTTCCCCGCACGCTCACCGCGCGGCCGTCCTTTACCCCAATGAACATCCCGCAACCGACCGAGCAGTAACCGCAGGTCGTGGAGACCCAAGTGTCTGGAATTTTTTGCTCGGAGGTGTGCCCCATGACCGGATCACTGGCGTACGCATACCTTTCTTTCAGGATGTCCAATCCGAGCTGGCGCTTCAGACTCATGCCGCGGCCTTTCCGGCGGCTACGTACGAAGCAGCCATATTCTTTGGAACCACGCTTACGAAGAAAACATAGCGGCTGAGAACTTCACCAGCTAGAACAGTGAGAAGTGAAGCGCACGCACCGGCCCAGCTCGGCACAAACAGCGGCAGAATGATTCCACCCAAGCACAGGAGCGCATTACTTCCCAGGAAAGAAGACGCCAACGTCGTGGAAAGCAAGCGCGCCGATGCTTGCAGTTCGAAGGAGTCGGATGCGGTCAGCCAGAAAAATTTGCCGGCTTTGTTCAGCAAGTGCCCTGCTGTCGCGACAACAATCGCTATGCTCAGCCAGCGCCGATCCCCGATTCCGAGGCTGGCTGCTAGCAACGGGCCGAGCAGCATCGCGGTAAGAAAAAATCCGGCCACCGTGCGCTTGGAGTTCCATGCAGGCCGCGCCGGGACGAGATAGATGCAGGCACTCGCAGTGACTCCCGCGGCGCCAAGCAAGGAGGTCAGTGCGCCAATCGCAAGGCTTCCGGGCAGCTTGAACCAGAGCAGCCCCGCGTACACAAACGCCACTCCGGAAAAACATCCGAATAGCAGGACTTCGCGGCTCAGCCAGGACCGCTTCCACATTTTCAGGGCGCGATACGCGTAAATGGGACGCCCGAGGTGGAGCGTCGAGGCACTCAGCGCCAGCCCGGCTACCACCAGCGAAACCAGCGCCGCAACACCCAAGCGCGTGGTCTTTCCGAACAATTGCAGCAGCCAGATGGTGACAAAAGCGCCGACCGATAGTTGTGTCAGCACGGTCATGGCCACGAGAGGCCAGTGCGGATCTTCGGGCTTGACGCGGAAGAAATCTGCTTTCCGCGTGTCGGGCGGCAAATTGTCGGGAAGAGTGATGCGCGTCGAGGAGATGCTGTCATCTGCCGAAGGAAGACCCGGCGCATTGGCGTTCGTGGCGTACTCCCGCTTCCATTCGGCAATGTTCACGATTTCGATGCCGATCGCAGCCTCTGGACAAGCGCTGACGCACGCCGGCGCGCGCCCTTTGTCCAGCCGCTCATGACACATATCGCATTTACCGACGACACCGCGCTCCGGGTTGTACTGCGGCACGGCGTAGGAACAGTTCCACGTGCAGTATTGGCAGCCGATGCAAGCTTCCGCGCTGTGCAAGACCACGCCAGTCACAGGATCTTTGGAGTAGGCGTCCACGGGACAGCCTTCCAGACACGTCGGCTCCATGCAGTGATTGCAACCCATGGACAGATAGGAGCGGTGTGTATTCGGGTACCAGCCGCCTTCGATCTCCCCGACTCTTCGCCAGTTGATGTCCGCGGGGTTGCCGTTCTGCTCGTTGCAAGCCACAACACAACACTTGCAACCGATACATTTGGTCATGTCGAAATGAAAGCGGTACTGCTCGCCGGGCTGGGGAGCACGCTGAGGGACACTCGCCGCACCGGGGGCGAACGCTGTACCGCACTGGGGTACCACACCGGAACGCGCCCCAGTTTTAGGCGTCACCAAGAAGTAGGCGTTTTTTTCCTTCGCTCTCTCAAGCAGCGGCAACAACATAGTGTAGTCACAGACTGCGGCCATGATCCTGTATTTGGACGGTTCGAATCGACCAAACAGCACGGCTCTTTCGACGCGCAAAAGGTGGACAGTTTGGCGAAGGGAACGTCCTCCTACTACCTTGCGGTCCTCAAGCAGTTAGCGAGTTCGCTGCCGTCACCTTGTGACTTTGAGACTGCGATGGGCGTAATGGAAAGGCAAACGCAAATTTTGACTTCAGCCTATTATAAAATTACCGAGGCGGTGCCAACCCCGACAAATCCAATTCTGCTGTAGCTCCTGCACATCGCTCTGGATCATCCCCGATTACGATATTACAGTTCGGCCCGCTGCATTCATCGCGCCCGAGTGAACGGCTTTAGCGGCCAATCTCTGCCCGCCTGCGTGTGTTTACTTAGGATTGACGTTTCGTGGGGTGGTCAGCAAATCGTGCACAAGGGAAGATCTCCAATGAGCTACGATTTTTGTTGTCCCACTTTCCGACCCGCTTGACCACTAAGATCTTAGCCGGAAGGTGAGCTCTTTCCTTCTAAGAGAAAATCCAACTGGAAAAGGATAACACTCCCAGCTAAACCTCTATTAGAAATGTGATTCAAAAGATTGGCCGCTAATACCGGCAACCCGGAAGTGATCAGCTCGCCCGTTGGGTTAGTACCGACGCGCTTGTATTGACTGGTCTGGCCACCTTACGGGTGGTCGGCTCCACGGAAGCAATCGCCAACCTATGACCTTTGACCTCGCACGCCGCCTGCGCTGCGAGCCGGATCAGTTCCAACCTAGACGGCAGCACTAACAATTCGGATGGTTGCAGGCCGCCGCAACGAATCGATGAGTTTCGCGAGATCACAGGAAGAGCGTGGTACACAGCGAGGTACACAACAGCGATGTCTAAGCATGTCTTGCAATGACTTAGGATGCCGTCCGTGCGCAAGTCGCAGGCAGCTAGACCGGGTGTACAATGCCAGCATTCCCAGCTCACGGAGGCTAACCGTGATGACTCTCGGGAGACTTGTGCGCCGTGGCTTCGGCGCGATCCTCGTATTGGCTCTTGCCGCCAGCGTCTACACCTTCGCTCAATCTAGTTCCACTCCGCCCAGTTCAGGGCCAGTCGATCCGGGCGTGCGCACTGGCCCGCCAAGCGTCGGCGGTTCGCTCAGCGGTCTTACTGCGGACGAAACCGCCTTCTTCCAAGATGGCCGGGCGCGCTTCGCTGACATCGAAGTGGTGACCGGCGGCGCGAACAATGGCCTCGGTCCGCGCTTCAACTCCACGCGCAGCCGGCCTCAGGCGGCACGAGCCCCGCGCGGAATCCGTTGATCGCGGTCGCCACTTTGAACGGTGCAAAGAACATCGTCCCCTGGTTCATCACTGCCAATGGCCCAGTCCGCGAAGCGCGCTTCAAGAAGACCAACGGTGTCGCCGACGGCAACGTGCACGCCCTTTTCGTCATCACCGGCCGAGCCGGCGCCCCCGGCTGCAACATTTCCCAATTCGATTTCATCCCCGCCGGAAATCCGCTCACCGGCCAAGGCGGCAATCCCAACATCATTTTCCGCATCCCCACTCCCGTGTTCGGCGCAGGACTCGTTGAAGCCATTCCTGACTCCGCCATCCTCGCCAACATGCAATCCAACGCCGCCGAGAAGTCGGCAATCGGTATTCGCGGACATGTCAACGCTCATCTTAGCGGCAACGTGAACCGCAGCGGCAACGACGGCACCATCACGCGTTTTGGCTGGAAAGCGCAAAACAAATCGCTCCTCATCCGGCATAGTGGAGCAATTCCCCTGCCGAAGATGATCGCGCAGATCAATGCCTCGCTGGCCGGTTGGGTCACATACTTCCGAGTCGGCAACTCGAGCCGCGCCTTCAGTGAAGTGCAATGCAACATCGGGCCCCCCAAGGTTGATGCGGCCCTCCTGCTGGTCTACTGTAAGATCTGCAGGCCCCGAGACCTACACATCGAAGGACTTTGCCGTTACCTTGGGAGGACCTGGCGGACCTGGGCCGGACTTGCCCACCCGTGGTGACGTGTGTAATGATTCGGCCCGAGGCGCTATGTCAAAGATCTATGTCATGAAGGTTGAGGATACCTACCGGGTGGCCGGAACGCGCATCTCGCTCGACTCGCTGGTGTACCTCTCCGTGAGGGGGTCTCTCCCGAGGGCATGGTGGAAAGCTACCCGACGTTGACGCTGGAGCAAGTGCATGGCGCACTCGCCTATTATTTGGCCAATCAGAAAGAGATTGACCACTACCTGGCGCAGGCGGACGCAGTCGCCGAGACCCAGCATCAACAGTCACGGCGAAGCAACGCAGAACTGATCGCGAAACTGCGGCGGATGCGCCATGCGAATCAAATTCCAGGCTGACGCCGATTTGGACGGGCGCATTCTCCGCGGTTTGCGGCGGGTTGCGCCCGAAGTTGACGTACGAACGGCGGCGGAGGCCGGCCTGGCTGCCCTCGAAGACCCCGATGTTTTACGCTTGGCCGCAGAGGCTGGCCGAATCCTTATCAGCCAAGACCGCAGTACGATGCCGGCTCACTTTCAACGGTTTGTCTCGCGGTCCCAGAGTCCCGGCGTGATCCTCCTACGCGCCCGTGTTCCTATCGCAGTGGCAATCGAAGAACTGCTTCTCATTTGTGCGGCTAACGAAACTGAGGAGTGGATCAACCGATTGGCCTGGTCCTTTATGAGGCCACCAGACATGTAGTACACGACATTCAACACAGAACCCACGGAGCCGCACTATGGTTTGATTTGGTCCATGGGGCGATGAGGAACTGAGCAAAAATAGGTGCTGGAGCCAAGGTGTAGTCCAGGCATTTTGTGGTCGGAGAGCACAAGTTGTCGCAGTTCCTGAACTTTCGGTCCAACGTCAGTCCAATTCGAGAGGGTCGTTGCACCGTGCGGTTCCGTGTATGCGACACCAAATGCGGCACTTATGTGATTTGACCTGCTTATTTGCAAAGCAGGTGCTCCGAGCTGAACCACACGACGGCCAGGTCGTGCGGGCAGGCAGACCCTCAGGCTCTTGGTTCCCCTCCGTGGACCTGGAGTGGACGGCGGCGTTGTGTGCTCTGCTGATCTCGGGGACGACACGCGCGCGGCTGTTGTGGTGAAGGTGCTCCAGCATGGCGGTGATGGATGCGATGTCACGCTGCATTTTTTCTTAATTTCAACCCGAAGGCCAACCCGAGATGTGTCCGACTACTGGGTATTATCAAGTACTTGGCAGTCCCCAACAGCCTTGTAAGTACTTGATGTCCCTTGACACGGTAGAGGCCTGGGGTTCGAGTCCCCACGGGCCTACCATATCTTTCAACGAGTTAGCATCCACAACCCCAGTCCCCACGGCTCCAAATGGCTCCATTAAGGACGCTCCCGACACCCGCGATGCTGGTCACGATTCATGGAGCGGATCGTCAGGAAGGCGAAGCATCGTAGTAACTGAATGACTTCCGTCGGTCACGCAGGGTTGAGCAACCTCTCTCGGCCCTCCCCCACCTGTTGCCGCCACATCGCGCTATAGAGACCTTTGCTCGCGAGTAGATCTTCGTGACGGCCGCTCTCTACAATTCGCCCCCGTTCCAATACGTAAATGCAATCCGCGTGCAGGATGGTAGAGAGCCGGTGGGCGATCAATATCGTGATCGCGTCTCGGCTCACGGCGACATCCCGAATGGTCTCGCTGATTTCTTCCTCCGTCAAAGAATCAAGCGACGAGGTCGCTTCGTCGAACACCAGCAATTGCGGCCGGCGCAGAAGAGCGCGCGCGATCGAGAGCCGTTGCTTTTCTCCTCCCGAAACCTTCACCCCGCCTTCGCCTATCTTCGAGTCGAGCCCGTGGTTGGCTCTCAGGAGCATACCTTCGACGGCGGCCTGGCGTAAGACTTCCAGGCATTCTTCGTCCGTGGCGTCCGGGCGCACGAATTGCAGGTTCTCGCGAATCGATCCGGAAAACAGCTGCGTGTCCTGCGTCACGAATCCAATTCGTTCACGCAAATCTTCAATTGCCACCTGATCTTCCGGCGTTCCGTTATAAAAGATATGGCCACTCTTTGGGCGGTAGAGGCCGACCAGCAATTTCACCAAAGACGTCTTGCCCGCACCCGACGGGCCTACAAACGCGATGGTCTCGCCGCGCCCCACGCGGAACGAGATTTCGCTCAAGGCTGGTGAAGATGCCGACTGATGCTGGAAGCTAACTCGGTCGAACTCGAGTGTTTCGAGTGAAGGCAGTGCAACCGGATGCTCGGGCTTTTGCTCCGTCGGCATTTTCAAAATCTCTTCGAAATTGTCGAGCGATGCCTCCGTCTCGCGATACGCGTTGACGACATTGCCCAGTTCCTGCAGCGGGCCGAATATGAAAAATGAATAGATGAAAAGCGAGAAAAACTGCCCCACCGTAATGCGCTGTGTGTAAATAAGATAAAGCATCAGAAGGAGAATGGATGTCCGCAGGAGATTGACGAAGCTGCCTTGAACAAAACTGAGGCTGCGGAGGTAGCGGACCTTTTCGAGTTCGAGCTTGAGGATTTTGTCCGTGGTCGAATTAAGGCGGTCAATCTCTTGTTGAGCAAGACCCAAACTCTTCACTAATTCGATGTTCCGCAAGGATTCAGTCGTCGCGCCCGCTAGGGCCGTCGTCTCCGTCACGATACGCTTTTGGACGATCTTCACTCTGCGGCTCAGGAGAGAACTAAGGCTGCCGAGCAGCGGAACAGTCAACAAATAAGCGGGAGCGATCGACCAGTGAACTTTGGCGGCGTAGATCGTAACGAACGCCAGGCCGATCAGAGTCGTGAACACCATGTTCACCAGCAGGGCGATGAACTTCTCGACATCGCTTCGTACCCGCTGCAACTTCCCAAGAGTTTCGCCGCTGCGCTGATCCTCAAACAACGTGTACGGGAGATCCAGAGAATGTCGAACGCCATCGGTGTAGATGCGTGCGCCAACCTTCTGCGTGATTACATTGACGAAATAATCCTGGAAATTCTTGGCGATGCGCGAGACCAGAGCCACGCCAACCGCCGCAGCGAGCAGCAGTCCTACACCTCGAATGAATTGCGGGCTCGAATACTCGCGATAGCGAGTCGCGTAGGAGTCGATGATGTGCCGGAAAATGAGCGGATCCAGCAGCGAAAAAATCTGATTGATCGCCGCCAGGACAAGAGCGACGACAGCGAGCTTCCACAAATCCTTAAGGTACCGGTAGAGAGTAGCCATCTGTCCGAAGCCGCCGTCCCGCGTACCACGTTGGATGATTTATCCCGGGAACCGTTACTCTAGCGTCGCTTCCAGGCCCAAAACACCGCTGCTACATATGCTAGATTCTTAGCTGCGCATTCATGAACAGAACCACTTCAACAAATTTCGCGTATACCGAGGCAATGTAACGCATTGTTACTTCGCTGTTCGGAAGTCGTTGGGATTTCAAGGGCGAAGCCCTTGGCTAGGTACTTATTCACAGACTGCAAGGATTTGATAACCGACCCGAACACCACTGTCCCCTATCCCTATGCGAGCGCGTATTTGAAATTTCACTTCCTGCAGCGTTCACAGCTGCACTCCTCAACAATCAGCCGATGGGTTTTATAGCCCGGCAGTGCCGGTGCACGATGCGCAGTTGCATGGCCTCCGACCACACCAGCGGTTTCGCCTGGTTGGCGTCGGCCTGAGCAACTTTTGCGACCCTGAGGAAAGGACCGCTGGGTCTGACGAACTCGGGCGCGAGCCCAAAGAATTGGCTGAGTGCCGTTGGCCCGCTCTGCCGGGTGCCCGAAGGACTGTAAACAGCCAGCGCAGTGTTTACCGCCTCCATAACGACACCGTTTCCTACGCAGAGCCCCTGGTCGGGCGGCTCAAGGCTAAACTGCGTATTTGTGTAGTTGCCTGTGCCAGCGAACCGCTGGTCATAGTGCGTAAGGCCTGGAAAGCCGGAGAATCCTGGATCCGGATTGACAACGGCTTGGGGACTGGGCATCGGGGGAGCAAGCGGCACAAGCGGAACCGCCGGCCCACTCGTCATTGCGGGGCGGACGTCAGCGGTATTGTGGCCTGGGTGGTAGGGTTGGACTTCCAGGCCAACCTCGGTCGGACTCACGCCTGCCTGTCCACTTAGTGTTTCAACACCGCGGAGGGTTAAATGTTGGTTGGACTGGGGCGCTTGGCCAAGCAAAGTTGCACCTGTCAGCAGAGAGAAAAACACTAACGCGAAAACTTTCTTCGTTGTCAGTGGATTTCTACTAAGACGTTTTGTTTCTTGGACTTGGAAGACGTGAGGAATTCCAAATTGACTCATGTTCCGTTCCTTTCGCGCTATATTAGGGGTGTGCTCAACGAGTGATTTGCTCACTGCAGTTGCTCCTTAGGCTTCACTGGAGGGGAGCTCGCGCACGCGCACTCTCTGCCGTCTTGTATATTGCTTCCCAAAATCCTTGTGGTAGGCCCAGTTGACAGCGAATTTGCGCCTGGTTTAGGTCGGGGACGCCCACGCGCCAGCCCCGCGAACTTGCGGAAGCTGCGCACGAAAATGAATGCAACTGCTGTGAGAATCAATCAGGTGAATTCTGGAATCGAACGTAACGGCAATACCGTAGTACTAAGACTTGTACCGTTGAAGATTTCCAATCTAGCCGAGTCGGATCTTTAAGTCAGGAATTATCTTGGCGCATAATCTTGGCAGCGAGTCGTCCGCTACTCGACCAAGTCACTTCAATCAACACGTTAAGGATAGGAAACTCAATAGCGTAAAATTCGTGCTCCAATTCCCAAATTCCCTAAATGATGGGTACGCAGGTCGTTGCTGATTCAGCAGGTGGGTGGTGCGGAACCGCTTGGAACAATCAACAGGGCAAACGATGAATTGGAAAAGAGCAGCAGGTGTAGTGTGTGTTTGTCTGGGGTTGGCAGCGTTTGCAGTTGTAACGCGGAAAGACTTGCGTGCCGCGGAAGCGGTGGAGGAGAACAGCAAGCCGTTTTTCCCAGTGGCGGTATGGTACAGCGGCGGGAAAGCCCGCGCGCCGATGCTGGAACAGGTGAATGCGGAGTCAGCACGATTGTGGAAAGAGGATCTGCAAAAGATCAAGGGACTGGGATTCAACACCGTAAGGACTTGGGTGGAATGGAATGTGGGCGAGCCGCGCGAGGCGGAGTATCACCTGGAGAATCTGGATTTGCTTTTGCGGCTAGCCGATGAAGTCGGATTGCGAGTGATTGTGCAGGTCTATGTGGATTCCGCACCGGAGTGGGTGGGCGCAAAATATCCAGAAGGACGGTACGCGGCACAGGATGGCCAGGCGATACCGTCGCAAGCGGCGCCAGGATTTTGCTTCGACAACGCCACTGTGCGGAAAGCAGTGTTGGGATTTTTCCAGGAAGTGGCGCGGCATGCGGAAAAGAACGCATCATTTTACGGCTGGGATTTGTGGAGCGAACCGGCAGCATTGAACTGGGCACGGGTCGGATACAAGTCTGAGCCGATGTTCTGTTACTGCCCTGCGAGCATGGACCGGTTCCGGGAATGGCTGAAGAAAAAGTATGGAACGCTGGAAAAATTGAACGCGGCGTGGCACCGGACTTTTACGGACTGGAAGCAGGTGGAGCCGCCGCGGTATGGAACGATTCTTACGTACACGGATTTCATGGATTGGCGTGTCTACTACGGGTACAAATTGGCGGAAGACCTGAAGATGAGGAAGGATGCGGTGAAATCGATCGATCCGGTGCACGTAGCCACGAGCCATGCGCCCAACCCTTCCCCGCTGGTGCGTACGTTGGCCGATCCATACGATCCGACCGACGATTTTCTGATGAAGGACTCGGTGGATTATTTCGGGACGAGTTTTTATCCAAAATTGACGGCGGTGGAACACAACTGGACGCTGAACCGGCGCGCCCTGGCGATGGACTTAACTGCGTCGATAACCGGGGGGCGAGGATTCTACGTCGGGGAATTGCAGAGCGGCTTCGGAGTACATGGAACAACGATCGGATCGGAAGTGACCTCAAGCGATCTGGAGATGTGGACTTGGGGGATGGTATCCCGCGGAGCTCGCGCGATTAATTATTATGCGTTTTATCCGATGAACGCGGGATATGAAAGCGGCGGATACGGGATGATTCAACTGGATGGAACTTTAACGGAGCGGAGCAGACGAACAGGAGAGACGGCGAAGAACATTGCAGCGAATGCGGATTTGCTGTTGCACGCGAAACCGAAGCAGGCGGAAGCCGCAATTGTCTTCAGTCCGCTGGTGCCGCTGCTGGGCGGGTACGGTGAGGAAAACTCGCGGAATGCGATGCACAAGGCGCTGGCCGGATATCACCGAATGTTTTTCGAGAGAAACCTGGCTGTGGAGGTGTTGAGTTCTCGTGAGCTGGCTGGGGAGGACCTGCAGAAATACAAACTGATCGTGCTGCCATATCCGTTGATGATGACGAAGGATGAGGCTGCAGCGCTGAAGACATATGTGAAGAACGGCGGGCATTTGTTTGTGGAGGCGCGACCGGGATGGGTGAATGAGGACGGACATGCCGAGGCAGCCGTACCGGGCTTCGGCTGGACGGAAATGTGCGGGTTGAGGGAGAGTTCGATCGATCCCGCAAAGGAAGTAGCGGTGAGATGGAGCGATGCGGAGTTTACGGGGATGAGCTTCGCGGAACATTTTACTGTTCTGGATGAAAAGGCGCGGGTCTTGGCGAAATTTTCAGATGGAACGCCGGCGGCGGTCGAACATGGACATGGAAAAGGGAGCGTCCTGGTGCTGGGCACATTTGCGGGGCAGGAGAACGAAACCAAGCCCGTGAGAATGCATCCGCTCGGAGGAATTCTGGCGAAATGGGCTGGATTGACCGAACCTGAGTTGAAAGCGCCGGAGTTAGTGGAGCTGCGGGAGATGGAATCGCGGGTGGGGAAATTTGTGTTTTTCTTCAATCACGGAGACAAGGATGCGGAGGTGGAGTTTGCCGAGGAGCTGGAACGGTCAGCGGCCAACGTGCGGGAAATTGTGACCGGGGATAATACGAAGTCTGAAGGAAAACGATTTGCGGTGAAGGCGAAAGTGCCCGCACAGGCGGTGAGGATCTACCGGGAGGCAAACAGTGAGCGCAGGCGCGTATCGAGAGCGGATCGGTGGAGTGCTGGGGAAAATATGGGAAACACAGATGGGAAATATCGAGAAGGCGTCTGCGGCGATGGCGGAGACGATCACGAATGGCGGGCTGGTGCACCTGTTCGGAAGCGGACACTCGGTATTGCCGGTGCAGGATATGTTTCCCCGATATGGAGCGTATCCGGGATTTCGTCCGTTGATGGATATGCGGCTGATGTGGACAAACGTGATTGGGAGCGGAGGCGCGAAAGGGTTGTTGTGGCTGGAGCGGAGAGAAGGATACGCGCAGGTGTTGTTTGAGAACGAACCGATTCGCCAGGGCGATGTGATGATGGTGTTTTCCCATGGAGGATTGAACGCCCCGGGGATCGAAGTCTTGATGGAAGCGAAGAAGCGGGGGCTGACGACCGTGGGCGTGACGTCGCTTGACAATTACGGGAAGCGAGAAGCGATGCATTCTTCCGGGAAGAAACTGGCGGACGTAGCGGACATCGTCATCGACAATTGCACGCCGGCGGAGGATGCGTTGGTGTCGATCGAGGGGTGGAAGGCCCCGGTGGCAGCGGGGTCGACAGTGGCGTTCATCACGATTGCGATGTCGATCATCGCGCAGGTGGCGGCGAATCTGGCGGCGAAGGGGCAGACGCCACCCGTGTTTGTGTCGCCGAATGTTCAGGGAATTCCTGCGGACAATACCAACCGGGTCTATGCGGAGTACGAGAAGCGCCTGAAAAGGTAAATTGTGACGGAGACGAGCCGGAGGAGTGCTGTTGGAGTGAGCAGAAGCTGAACGCACCCTCTGCTCTGGCACGTTGCGCGAGATGTGCGGCCGCAGGTAAGAGCAGCGGCAAAGTTCTTTCAATGCGTGCAGAAAACAGGAAGGACAGGGTGAGGGATGTCTCCAACTACGAGGCGCAGTTTCTTAACTTTGGCTAGTGGGAGTGCGGTTGCTCTTTCGCTGGAGACAGCCGATTTGAAAGGCGAACAACTGCCGGGTCAGCCGCCAAGTCAGAATTCCGGTTCGCAAGACAAGAATTTTTCAAATGTGATGGCGATTGCCGCGCATCCCGGTGATGCTTTTTTTGCCATGGGAGCTCCCGTGGCGGTCGCAACCCATTTGGGAGGACAAGGTTCTTTGCTCAGCCTCTCGTTGGGAGAGAAGGGCTCCCCCACGATTCCCACAGAGCAATACGGAGCAATGCAACGGGAGGCAGCGAAAAAAGCGGCGGCCATCATCGGCGCAAAAGCTCTATCTCTTACTTATCCGGATGGAGAAATCCCCATCAATGAAGAGGCAAAATTTACTGTCTGTGATTTGATTCGACAGTACAAGCCATTGACGATAGTGACCCATTGGAAAGGGAGTTGGCACAAGGACCATCGCGCGTGTTACGACATCCTCGATGACGCAATATTCTATGCTGGACTTCCCAGCCTTGTTCGGAAAGAACCAGCCCATGGAGTAACAAGAGTTTTTTATGCCGACAACTGGGAGGATGCAACCGGCTTTACCGCAGATACATATCTGGACATAACTGCCGTTTTCGAAAGTTGGACGAATGCCTGCAGCGCCTTCCCCATGTGGCGTGGGGAAACGGGATTCCGCTACAACGACTACTATGGCAGCCTGGCAATTGCGCGCGGCTGTTTGAGCAATTTTCATCGCGCGGTAGCACTGATGTCTCCCGCGGAACAGCGGGTCCAGCACATTCGCACGCCGTGAAGAAATGCCCAGTCATCTCTCGATGCTCTTCGGAAAACACGGGGCTGTAACCACTTCGAGTGGCGACGGAAAAGGTGAAGGGTGGCGGAAACGATTCGGCGGGGAATGCTGTTCGGCGGAGCGGCAACAGGTATTTTTGTGTTTGGGATTGTGATGGCCGTGCTGGGGACGCTGTTCGGATTGCCGGAGATGCGGGCGCGGCTGCAGATTGACATGGCGCAACAGGGAAACGTGTTTCTGCTGCTGTTTATGGGGATCCTGGTTTCCACGCTTGTTGCCGGGCCGGCGATCGATTCGATAGGGAACAAGATAATTCTGGTGGCGTCATCGGCACTGGTGGCGGCAGGCATGGCGGGGCTCGCGTACGCGCATTCGTTTCGTGGGGCCGCGATACCGGCCGTGTTGCTGGGTTTGGGCGGAGGAGGATTGAACACGTCGACGAACGTGCTGGTGTCTGATTTGTACGGAGAGAAGCGCGGGCCGATGTTGAACTTGCTGGGAATTTTTTATGGAATTGGCGCGCTATGCATTCCCTTGCTGGCCGCAGTGATCGCAGGACATTTCGCGATTGGGCCGCAGTTGCTGACGTGTGCGGGTTTTGCCGGAGCGTGCGCTCTACTGTTTCTCGCGATGCACTTTCCCGCGTCGAGCGCCCCGCAGAGCTTTTCATGGCGCGAGGCGCTGCGGGTGGCCCAGTATCCGGGCGTGCTGGTGCTGGGATTTTTGTTGTTCTGCCAATCGGGAAATGAAGCGAGCATCAGCGGGTGGACGTCGACATACGTGGGCGCGGCGGGACTGGGAGCGCGAACAGCAACACTGATCCTGGCGGGTTACTGGGCGGCGTTGATGGCGGGGAGACTGGCGGTTTCCGGCTTGCTGAAGGTTGTGGGCAAGCTGCAGTTGGTGCTGGCGAGCGGAGTGGGAGCGCTGATAGGAGCAGTGATTCTGTTGACGAACCGCTCGGAAGCTATGCTGGTGGCGGGAGTGCTGGTGATCGGATTGTCGTACGCAGGCGTGTTTCCGACTGCGCTGGCGATTGCCGGGGACACGTATCGGAAGATGGCTGGAACGGTGTTTGGGCTGTTGTTCGCGATTGCGCTGGTAGGAGGGATGTCCTTTCCATGGGCGGTGGGGCAGATTTCGCAGCGATTCGGCGTGCGCATTGGAATGGTGGTGCCGCTGGCAGCAGCGGTTGGGATTTGTGTTCTGGCGTGGAGAATTCTGAAGAGTGAGAAATCTATTGAGGTTGCAAGTCAAGGCGAGAGAGGTTACTAGAAGAATCTCAATTTCGGGCGTAGGGATGCGGAAGAAAGGCTGCGGGATATCAGGAAGATCAAGATGAGCGCGAATTATGTATTGGCGGTGGACCTGGGCGGGACGAAATTGGCAGCGGCGCTCGTGGACCGCGCGGGAAACGTGTCGATCCAACAGAGTGTGCCAGTGGACGCGAGTTCCGCGCTGGCACCCGTGAGGCAGATCACGGAATTGGCACGGGAATTGACGGGCAGGGAGGATGTTCGGAAAAGAATTGCGGGAATGGGAGTAGCTGTCCCGGGACTGGTGCGGCGGGACGGAACGGTGTGGGCGCCAAATTTACCGGGGTGGAAGAAGATGGCGCTGGCGGAGCGATTGTCTCACGCGCTCGGAGTGCGCGTGGTTGTCGAGAGCGACCGGAACGCGGCGGTCTTAGGAGAAACATG
>Ga0209267_1000373_pt1 | contig 32452 bp, 31 predicted proteins | sample GraSoiAngelo_137_FD_185894 | JGI IMG/M metagenome (GOLD analysis project Ga0209267, IMG submission 185894) | Grasslands soil microbial communities from the Angelo Coastal Reserve, California, USA - 14_0929_09_30cm (SPAdes) (version 2) | ecosystem: Environmental > Terrestrial > Soil > Grasslands ... | reverse complement strand
ATCTCGTGGTGTCGGGCAAAGGCAGCATTCGCGACAAAACAGGATCGACAATCGTCACAGCGGGCGACGCCTTCTTCTTCCAGCCAGGCGAAGCGCACCAGCTCACCAACGCCGGCGACGAAGATTTTGCTTATTACGTGATCGCCGATAATCCGCGCGGCGATTCCTGTTCTTATCCCGACAGCGCCAAGTTCGCGGTCTGGAAAGAAGGAATGAACGAAGTGATCGTGAAAGGAAAGGAGACGGATTACTTCGACGGCGAAGAATAAAAAATTGTCATGTCGAGCGAAGTCGAGACATCTCTAACTATTTCCGAGGTCAGGCGAGAGTTGAACAGAAACAGTAAGAGACTCCTCAACTTCGGTCGGAATGACAGAAAAGCGTGAAGAAAGTAAACATTAAAAACATCAAAGAGGAGCCGTGGCAATCGCCGGGCGGAAAGTACGCCGCGCATTTCAAAGGGATCTCCATCGCGCTTGGACGCGATCCGGATTCGCTCGATCTCGCGAAGCGACATCCGTTTGATCTAGAATGGACGCGCGTGCCTCCTGGGAAACACAATTTTCCCTATCATGCACACTCAGCAGCGTGGGAACTTTATCTCGTCATCAGTGGCAAAGGCAGTGTGCGCCATAAAGATGGAAAAACTGACGTTGCCGCCGGCGACGCGTTTATCTTCGGGCCCGATGAACCGCACCAAATCAGCAACACCAGCCAGGACGATCTCACTTATTATGTGGTCGCCGATAATCCGATCGGTGAATCGGCTTATTATCCGGACAGTGGGAAATGGAAAGTGAACAAAACGTCGGCGGCGGATCGCGTCGTAATCAAGAGCCACGAGACGGGTTATTTCGACGGCGAAGAGTAACTCTTGTCATGTCGAGCAACGTCGAGACATCTCTGGATATTTCCGGCTGGCGCGTTTCCTAAAACAGAAATAAAAAGAGATTCCTCCACTTCGGTCGGAATGACAAAGTAACGTACGACGCCATGGGTTCGAAAAAGTCATCACAAGATTTTCCCTATAAAACGCTCCTGAATATTTTGCACAGCCCTCTTGAAGTAATCGACGTTCAAAAGCTGGCCGACGCCTGCAAAGATAAGTGGTACAACCAAACGCTTTGCCAGGTGAACGATTCGGTTGTTCGGCTCGGAGTGCTGGAAGGCGAATATCACTGGCACGAGCATAACGACATCGACGAATTCTTTTTTGTGCTCGACGGAAAATTCCTGATCGACCTCGAAGATAAAACAGTCGAGCTCGCACCGCGTCAGGGTTTTGTTATTCCAAAAGGGGTTCGACATCGCACGCGCGCGCCGAAACGCACCGTCATTCTTATGGTCGAACGAGCGGATATCGTTCCTACAGGCGATTGAAAAGTCCGAGCCGGACTGGCGGTATACGGAATGCAAATCTAGAAAAATTGCAGGCGATATCTCTACCACCACAGTAACATCGACATCTTGAAAGTAATTTCCGGCGGACAAACTGGAGTGGATCGCGCAGCGCTCGATGTTGCGCTCAAACATCGAATCAAATGCGGCGGCTGGTGTCCGGCGGGTCGTCTCGACGAGTCCGGCAAAATTCCGGATCGTTATCCGCTAAAGGAATTGAAAAAAGGCGGACCGGAGGAGCGAACGTTGCGGAACGTCCAGGGATCAGAAGGAACGATCGTGATTTACTTTCACGAGTTGAGCGGCGGGACCGCATACACCGTCGGATGTTGCATTGAGGATCGACAACCACATCGATTGATCGACGCGGCGAAATATTCGCCGGAAGACGCGGCGACGCTGATGATTTCCTTTGTTTGCGACAACGAGATCGACATCCTCAACATCGCCGGCCCGCGTGAGAGCGAATGGGTCGGCGGCTACGCTTACGCCTTTCGCGCGGTGGATATCTTGGTCAGTAGATTAAGAGTGCGCGGAAGAGGAAGAGTTTAAATTACTCATAGCGAAGCGCTTTGACCGGGTCGAGCCGCGCGGCGAAGTAAGCAGGGATCAGCGCGGCAAATGAGCAAATTAAAAACGCACTGATGCAAATGATCGTGACGTCGTAGGGAATGACTTGCGCGGGAATCTCGGAGAACTGGTAGACTTCGCGCGGGAAAATCTCGATGTGCAACGTTGACGCAAGCCAGTGAGCGACTCCGTTGCGGTATCGTATGAGCGTCATGCCGAGTCCGAGGCCGGTTAGCGTACCAAAGAATCCGACAACTGTCCCCTGCCCCAGAAAAACCCAAATGATCTGGGAAATATTAGCGCCGAGCGCTTTCACAATTCCGATCTCGCGCCGTTTCTGAACCGTGACGGTGATTAGCGTGCTCATGATTCCGAACGCGGCTACGATCACAATAAAAAGAAGCAAGAAAAACATTACATTCCGCTCCAACCGGATAGCTTCGAAAAATTGATGGTTCATCTCGGTCCACGTTTGCGCGAACACCGGCGGCTCGAGAAATTGCTCGAATGATTCCTTCACGCGATCGGCGGCGTAGGGGTCGTCCGTGCGAACGGTGACGCCGTGGAGGGCATCGCCCAGATTATAAAGCTCCTGTCCGATGTAGATCGGCACGAGCACAAACTCGGAGTCATATTGGTAGCGGCCGGTCTCGAAAATGCCGGTGACCGTCAGGTCCTTTGGCAAAACGACCTCGCGCAATTTTTCGAGTGCTTTCTTTTCGTCCGCGCCCTTCGCGTTCTCGAGGTTCTTAATCTCGTCGAGAATTTGCCCGAGATTTCCCGGCGAATAAACAGTCAGCTTGTCGCCAACGCGAATGCGCAAAATGCGGGCGAGATCGCTCCCGAGCACAGCGGATTCGCCATCGAGATCCAGTTGACCTTCTTTTATGAACTTCCGAATCGGAATCACTCTCTCTTCCTGAGTCGGGTCGATTCCGCGGATCACCGGAGCCAGGCGCTGGTTTTGGAATTCGACAATGACCGGGCCTTGCACGAACGGCGCACTCGCGACCACGTGTGGGGTGTTGTCGATCTTCTTCTGCAGCGTCCGCCAGTCGCGCATAACGTCCTCGCTTTTCACGAGAATGTGCGCGTCGAAGTCGATTATCTTTTGCCGCAGCTCGCGATCGAAACCGGTCATCACTGAAATCACGAGAATGAGCACAGTCACGCCGAGCGTAACGCCGATGATCGAGATCAAGGTGATGATGGAAAGAAAGGTGCGTTTCGGTTTGAGATAACGCAGCGCGAGAAAAAGACTGAACGGCAGTTTCAAGTTGCCGTTATGTTGGCTGCGAAAGTGTCGGTTTACAACCCGGCCGGATGCCGCGCTTGAAAACCCCAGGCGTCGCGGCCATCGATATGCCAGCGCGGACCAACATCGCTGCCGTAGCGCAGATCGGTCGTGTCGAGTCGCAGACCAGCGATCATTGCGAACACATGACCGTGACGCGAGTAAATCGTGAACCAGCGGCCGCGGCCGCGCTCGCCGTAACGAAGAAAATCGCTCGACGGCAACGGTTGCTCGAGCATCCCGGTGTAATGGAGCGCGAACGAAACCGTGCCGGAACAATCGTAACCGTAATCGTGAAACGATCCGTGTCCCCCGCCCCAAACGTACGGGCGATTGCGAATTGTGTTGATCGCCCAGATTGCATGTTTGATCGCGTCGGGCGCGTTCGCCGGCGCGTAGGCGATTCCGTTCCGCAGCACCGCGCGATTTCCGGGGACCATAGGACGCGAACCGCCGACATCGAGTCCGGATGTCGTCGTTTCCGAATCGTATTCGTCACGGTTGATCGGTTCCACACCGCGAGCCGGTCGTGACGTGTAATAGGCGACTTGGATTGCTTGCGCGCGCGCAGGTTGTCGATCGAACGAAAAGGGCTGCAGCGGCACGCCGTCAACGGTTTGGGCCGAATAAACGGCTTCGCGGCTACGCCAGGATTGCGCCTGAGACGGGGCAACGCCGAAGGCGAGAAGCACAGCGGCCGCGAGATTGATGAGTAGCGACGGGTTAGGCGAATTTACAGGGCGGGGCGCTGCCACGCATCGCCTCAGAAGCTGCTTTCAGGCCAACTGGTTGGAGCGTTACTTAATCGAGTGCGCTTTTAAGTCTTCGAGAGTAACGAATTCTAGGACGGAGGTGTGCGTTGCTTCGAGATCGATAGGGGCGGCGCGATTGTGTTCGAGCGCGGATTTCCAGCGGGTCACGCAGACGCACCATTTGTCGCCGGGTTTGAGTCCGGGAAATCCCCATTCTGGAACGGGTGTGACGAGATCGTTGCCGTCGAGCACCGAGAAATCTAAGAACTCGCGCGTGGCTTTCACACAAACGGTGTGCAAGCCGACGTCTTCCGGTCCGGTTCGACAGAAGCCGTCACGAAAAAATCCGGTCATCGGATCGCGACAGCAACATTTCAGTTCGGTCCCGAGAACATTCGTCGGCATAACTCAGGCAAATTCCGGTTCCTCAGTCGAAACAGTGGCTTCGCCTTCGGTTTGTCTTAGCGCTTGCTCGACCGCGCGCCACGGCAGCATGGCGCATTTCACGCGCTGGGGAAATTTGCGAACACCGCGCATCGCGCGAAGATCGCCGAGCTTTTTCGGCGCGTCATTGTTCTCGCTCGTTACCAAATCGTGAAAGGAGCGGAGCATTTCTTCGACTTCATCACGGCTCTTGCCTTTCAACTTCGTTGTCATCAATGACGCGGAGGCCTGACTGATGGCGCACCCGTGACCAGTGAATTTGATTTCCTCTAACCCTCCGTTGCCGTTGAATTTCACGGCGAGATGAATTTCGTCGCCGCACGCCGGATTATCGCCATGCACGCGAACTGCAGCGTCAGACAGCTCGCCAAAATTCCGCGGCCGACGGGAATGGTCGAGGATCACGTCCTGGTAAAGTTCTTCCAGATCACCAAGTTCTAGGTTCATTTGAAAAAACGAACAGCTTTGTCGAGGATGTCGACCATGCGATCGATTTCCTCGCGCGTGCTGTAAAGATAAAAACTGGCGCGGCTTGTTCCAGGCACACCAAAGCGGCGCATGAGCGGTTGATTGCAATGATGACCGCCGCGTAGTGCCAGGCCATACTGATCAGCAAAAGTGGTCAGATCGTGCGGATGCGCTGCGCCCATCACAAAGCTAATGACTCCACCGCGATCTCGCGACGGTCCAAGGACGTGCAGTCCCGTTACATCGGCCATGCCTTGCAACGCATAACTAGCAAGATCGACATCGTGCTTAAAAATTTCGGCGCGTCCGATTCCTTCAAGGTAATCGATCGCAGCCGCGAGACCGATGGCGCCGGCAATATTTGGCGTGCCTGCTTCGAAACGGTGCGGCGGTTTTTTGAACGTGCTTTTTTCCAACGTAACACTCGTAATCATCTCGCCCCCGCCATGCCACGGCGGAACCGAATCGAGAACGTCCAATCCACCATAGAGCACGCCGACTCCGGTGGGCGCGCACATCTTGTGACCGGAGAAAGCGAGAAAGTCGCAGCCGAGCTCCTGAACATTTAACGGCATGTGCCCGATACTTTGCGCCGCATCGACAAGGGTCATCGCGCCGACCGAGCGCGCTTTTTGGCAAAGCTCTGCGACGGGATTGATCGTGCCGAGCGAGTTGGAAACGTGGGTAAAGGCAAATATCTTCACTTCGGCTGTCAGCAGTGATGAAAGTTTTTCCAGCTCGAGGGTGCCGTCGTCGCGAACCGGAACGAAACGCAACCGCGCACCGATCCGCTCGGCGAGCAGCTGCCAGGGCACGAGATTGCTGTGATGTTCCATCTCGGTGAGCAAAATCACGTCGCCGGCGCGAAGAAACTTTCCGCCCCACGCTTGCGCGACCAAGTTGATGCTCTCGGTCGTGCCGCGCGTGAACACGATCTCGTTCGCGCTCGCCGCGCCGATAAAATCGGCCACGCGCTGGCGTGATTTTTCGTAATGCTCGGTCGCCCGCGCGCTCAGCGCGTGCAGGCCGCGATGGACATTGGCGTTTTCGTGTTCGTAATAGTTTCGAACGACGTCCAGCACCGCGCGCGGTTTCTGCGAGGTGGCTGCGCTGTCGAAATAAATCAGCGGATGACCGTTCACGCGCTCCTGGAGAATCGGAAAATCTTCGCGGAGCGCGGACCAATCCACCCGACTAGTGGCCACCTTGTGCACGAGATAATCTGCTCCAAGCGCAGCGGCACGCCACTTTATTCATAACAAGCCAAGATCGACATCGTATTTGTCTTGTCCGCGGCTCACTCAAGTCCTTAACCTTGGCCGGAGGTCAAACCGGCGGTGCAGCTCGATCTCAAAACGGTGCCGGCAGAGCGCCCGCGACGAAATGAAAAAAAAAGCGATCGCTTATTGGCTGCTCCCGGCGAAACCGGAACGCGAATTGTTTTGCGAGATCGTGCGAATTCTACGCAAAGAATTTCGGGCGCCGAATTTCGAACCGCACTTGACGCTGTTTTCGACAGCGAAAGATCAACAACCGCCGAACAAAGTTTTGAAACAGATTTCACTGCGACCGATTCGGCTGACCGCCAGTGGTGTTGCTTTTTCGTCAGCGTTCACGAGAACGCTTTTTGTCCGACTTAAATCAAGTCCGTTGCTCAGAAAACTGGTGACGGACCTTGGCCGCGCCGCAAAATCGCCGGCCAAGGCTCCGAGCGATCCGCATGTGAGTTTGCTTTACAAGAAACTGCCGCGAGCGACGAAGAAGGAACTGGCGGCGGTGATGAAGTTGCCCTTTCGCACCGTTGTTTTCGATTCGATCGCGGCCGTGCGTTGCGTTTCACCATCGCGCACGGCTGCTGATGTTGAAAGCTGGAGAATCCTCGGCAAAAAATCGCTGCCTCGGTAGCGAATTGAAATCTTCTCCATCGGGTCGAGCTTATCTTACCGATGGATCCGAAAACTAAGATTTTCGGCGAGCACGACCCGGCGACGATCAAGCAATTCGAAACCTGTGTGGCGACGGGCGGCAAGCGGGGCGTGCTTTGCGCCGACGGTCACAAAGGTTACGCCCAACCAATCGGCGGCGTCGTTGCCTACAAGGACAAAATCTCGCTCAGTGGAGTCGGCTTCGATATCGCCTGCGGCAATCTCGCGATCTTGACGGATGCGAAGCGCGAGGAGATCGCGCTGAAGATCGAGAAAATCATGGACGACGTGGTGCGGGAAATTTCGTTTGGGATCGGGCGCAAAAGCAAAACGCGGGTCGAGCATGAATTGTTTGACGATCCGTCATGGAAATTAAAACCGATCGGCGATTTGAAGTCGATGGCGGCGGAACAGCTCGGCACGGTCGGTGGTGGCAATCATTACGTCGATATTTTCGCGGACGAGGAAGATCGCATCTGGGTCGGCGCGCATTTTGGCTCGCGCGGACTCGGACATAAAACCGCCACCCACTTTTTGAAAGCAGCCGGCGGGAAGGACGGAATGGATGTGCCGCCCACGGTGGTCGATGAAAAATCAGAGATCGGCCACGACTACCTCGCGGGAATGCATCTGGCCGGCCGCTACGCCTACGCGGGACGTGAAGCGGTCGCGCGACACGTCGTGAAAAACATTTTGGGCGCGCGAATCGTTGATGAAGTGCACAACCATCACAACTTCGCCTGGCGCGAAAAACACGATGGCAGAGAGTTCTGGGTTGTGCGCAAAGGAGCGACACCGGCGTTTCCCGGACAAAAAGGCTTTGTCGGCGGAAGCATGGGCGATGACGCGGTGATTATCGAAGGCGTCGATTCGCCGACTTCGCGCGAAGCGCTTTTTTCAACGATTCATGGCGCGGGACGAATCATGTCGCGCACAGCAGCGAAAGGAAGATTTGTTAAGGTCGGCAACAAACGAATCCGGCAGGACGGACTCGTTCGGCACGACGAGATGATGAAGTGGTTGCACGACCGCGGAATTGTTTTGCGCGGCGGCGATTTGGACGAAGCGCCGCAAGCGTACCGACGTTTGCCGGATGTGTTACAAGCGCACGCGGGGACGATCCGGGTCTTGCACACGTTGCGGCCGCTGGGCGTGGCGATGGCCGGACGCGATATCGTCGATCCTTATAAAGACTGAAGCCGATCGAAGCGGTCAGGGTTTCGCGCCCGCAGAGAGTTCGGGAATCGGGGTCGGAGCCGTCGATGTCGCAGACGGTGCAGGAGTTGGAGATGGCGTTGGCGTTGGACTGGGTGGCGCGCCGGAGATTTTTGTCAGCTCATCTTCGAGCAGACGTTTTTCTTCGGCGTAGATGAGACCGTGTTTTGCCACCTGGATGTATTCCTTGGCGGCGTCAGTCTGATTGACATCGAGAAGCAAAACGGCGGCGTAAACCGCAGCATGCGGTTCGTGCAATGTTTCGGGCGGCAGCTTTTGGAGAATCTCGAGTCCCTCAGTGGTGTGACCCTGCACATAAAGTGCGAATGCATACGTCACCGCGCAATTCAGATCCTCGGGCGCGCGATCGTGTGCTTGCTTGGCCAATTCCTGCGCTTGTTTTGTATTCTGATCGATGCTTAACCCGAGCCGCGCGAGATTATTGGTGATCCCAATCTCGTTCGGCGAAGCTTCGTGCAAACGCTGGAGGACGTCGTAAAGTTTTTTGAGATCATTGTTCGTGCGATAAAGCCGATAAAGTGCGTCGAGCGCTTCGCGGCGGCTGGGGGAAGTCCGCGAGAGCCGCGACCAAATTTCCTCGCTTTCGATTGCCAAATTCCACTTGCTGGCAAGGCGCGCGAGTTTGATTTCGCGATCGGGTTGATCGGCGGCGGCATGGAGCGCAGCGCGCCAGAGCGTGTCGAACTCGGCATCGGCGCTGGATTGATGTGATTGCCGCGCGGCCAAAGCCTGATAGGCGAGCCGGAGATAATCTCCTTCTCCCCAGGATCCGCTTCGTGTCCACCGCCGCAAGCGTGACCAATTCTTTTGTTCGGCAAAGGCGGCCGCGATAGCGATGGCGGCCGGCGGTTTGGTGGTTGCCGCGTCGGGTAATTTGTCCATCCACCTCACAACTTCCGAGGCCAGGCCGTTTTCATTCATCCAATCCATCAGCAGCCCGAGGTCGCTGGAGTTGCGAGCTGCGACTGGTTTCACTTTTTCTAGAAGCGCACCGAATTTCCTCGCGTCCAGCTTCCGGTAGAAATTCAGGCAGAGAAGGTAATCGCCGAAGCTAACTTCTGGCGACATTTGCAGTTGTTGCGCGAACCGATCGGCGGTTTGGAGATCGCTGCGATCGACCGCGTCGTTCAGTAATGCTCGGAGAGCGCCGGTGTGAAACTCCGGGACCTGGGTCAGGCGCTCCAAATTGTCGCGCGCCTGAGCGCTTTTCTCAGAGTCCTGCGAACGGATCTGCAGCGCGGCGAGATTAAATTTATAGAGATCGTTTTTGGGATCTTTCTGTACTGCAATGGCGAACTGCTGCTCTTGTTCGGCAACATTTCCTTCGGCCCGCGCCAGCCAGCCGGCTACGATATGGAAAGTCGCCAGATCCTGGGCCCTCGGCGCAACGCGCTCCAATGTTTTTCGCGCAAGATCGATCTGACTAAACCGCAACGCCGCCGAAGCGAGATTGAGCTGACTGTCGATGTTGTCTGGCTGCAAACGGGCAACCTGGGCACGCCAGGAGACTGTTTGCTCCGAGTTTTGTTTTTCGGTAGCTTCAGCAAGGATGTAAAAAGCGGGAAGTGAATCGCGGCGGTGTTCGAGGACCTGGCGTGCCAATCGATTCGCGGCGACGAAATCTTTTTTCTCCAACATCGTCGTCGCGCGCTTGAGCAAACGTGATTCGTGCCATCCCGTGTAAAGCTTGGAGCCGTAAGTTCCAAAAAGGACAAGCAACAATACGGCCACGGCGGCGGCCGCAACGTAAAGCGCGACTCGCACCGGCGGCAGATCAAGCCGGAAGCTTGGAAACGATTCGACGCCCGGTAAGGATCGGCTGCGTCTCTTGCGCCGCACGCGTCTGATTTTTTCCGGCATCTATTTCCTTATGCGTGCGCGGTCTCCAGAATGCAACTGACGGGTGGAGAACAGTCCGGTCGGAAGCCGTTAGGCCTGCTCCGCTGCGCGGACAACAGGAACACTTGCCACCTGATCACGAACCCGTTCGCGGACGCTTGGTCCCCAAACATAACGCGTTAAGAGGACTTTGATTGTCGCCGTTAATGGCACGGCGAGAATCGGTCCGAGCAAACCGCCAATTAACAGTCCCCAGACGAAGATCGAGACGATGACCGTCATTGGATGAAGCCCGACTGACTTCCCAACAATGCGCGGCGCGTAAAACATTCCTTCCAAGTTTTGGATGAGAATGAAAATTCCCGTGACAACAAGAGGATGGGTCCAGTCACCGAACTGGAACGCGGCGATAATCACGGCCGGTATCCAGCAAAGCACAATGCCGATGTAGGGAATCATCGTGAGCACTACGACAAGGCAACCAATCAACGGCGCAAAATTCAGACCCGGATAAATCGTAAGCATGCTTCCAATCAAAACACCATCGACGAGACATACGAGTAACTGCCCGCGAAAATAGGCAATGATGTAGCCGTTAATCTCCCCCAACGCTCCGGCGATCTCATCCTTCAATGGCGACGGGCGGAGCGGGAGATAATCTTTCCACCTTCTTTCGATACGCGGCCGCTCCTTCAAGAGGAAGAAAAGATAAATCGGCACCATGACCAGACTGAGCAGGAACCCAGTCACGCCGAGAAATCCCCCAACGCTCTTTTTGACGATGTCCCAAAGCTTTTCCGTCAACGTCGGAAGATAACGCTCGAGGTTAGGAATAATTTTCTCGGCTCTTGCTTCAAGTTGTTGACGCTCCGCCGAACTAATTTTGGCCGGTGTAGCAGAAATTGCTTCAACCGATGACGGGGTTGTTTCCGGCAGCGGACTGGGCGTGGCGCTTGGTGTAGGAGAAAGGGGGTGAGGCGGCGGAGTTCCGAGCAAGAAATTCACCAGGCTAGAAGAGGCCGACTTCCCGCGGGCGCTCGTTGTGCCTCCGACGAAGCGATTGTATTGAACGATAAGATCGACAATGCGATCGCGAGCTTTTTGCGTGTAACTGGGAAGCTCCCGCGCAAAGTTGGCGCTTTGCACCGAAATGGTTGGTGCGACCCACGCGACCAAACCGACCAGAGCAACGATAACACTAGCAAAAATTACGATGATCGCCCAGCCACGTCCCATCTTGCGACGACAGAGTTCGGTCACAAGCGGATCGAGCAGGTAGGCAAGGATGACCGCGATCGCCACGGGAATTAGAATTGGCTGGAGAAAACTGATCAAATTGGCGCCGACGTAGACGACGGCGCCCGCAATGACGATGAGAAGAACGACAAACAGGGCGGTGAGGGCAGCCCACATCGTTCTTTTTTGCCACGGAGTTGGATATGCGCTCATGCCGACAGCAACTTAATCCGCGCCGTTGCCCGTCGGCGAGAAGCTTTCAACTAAAGGAACTTTAATGAATCGAGTTTGCATTCGGGGGCTCACCCTTGCTCATTTTGGTTTTCGCATTGTCGATCTTATCGGCGAGTTTTTTATTTTTCGGGTCGAGGTTGAGCGCCTTTTGCCACGCATCTAAAGCTTGCGCAGATTTGTCCAATTTCGCGCAAGTATCTCCTATGTGTTCCAGCACAACCGGATCGTCGTGGGTTAACTTTTGCGCAGCACGCAAGAGATCGGCCAATGCCTGGTCGAATTTACCCTGCCGGAACTCGAGCCATCCCAAGGTGTCGATGTATGCGCCATTGTTTGGGTCGGCTTGCAAAGCCAGCTTTATCATTTGCTCAGCTTCATCCAGATGCCCGTTGTGCTCGGCCCACATGTAGGCCAGATAATTGTAAGCATCAGCGGCATTGGCCGGATCGACCGCAATCGACTTTCTAAAGAGGTCAGCTGCTTTATCGTAAAGACCGGCTTGCTCCGCGGCCGCGCCGTAGTCGAAATAAAATCGCGCGTTTGCAATTTCGGCGCCTTCGGCTTCCGCCTCATGTAAAGCTTCTTCGAATGTGGCGACCGCTTCCTGAAAATGTTTTGCTTCGCGTTGAGCGATGGCGAGGTAGTAAACGATTTCTGGCGTCTGGGGAAAGTGTTGCCGTGCTTCGTCGAGGACTTTGACCGCGCGATCGTTTTCCTTCAACGGGCCAAGAAGCAGCTCGGCTAAATGGAGATACGGACTGGCGCGACTGGGATTAATGATGAGACTCTGCTCATAATTGGCAGCCGCTTTGGCAAACGCCGCTTTTGCTTGCTCGGTCTTTTTTTCCCGCTCCAACGCGCGGGCAGCGTCATCCAGCAACCCAGCCAGTAAGTCGTACGGCTGATATTTTTCGGGATGTTCCTTGATGATTTCCTCGAGCATCTCCACAGCTTTATCGCGTTGGTTCGTCAGAACGAAACCAGTGGCAAGCTTTTCTCGCGCATTGGTATCGTCCGGCTCGAGCTCTAGCAGACGCAGGTAAAGCGGGATGGCCTCCTTAACTTGCTGGGTGGAGGCATAATAATCGGCGACGTCTTTAAGAACGGCCGGATCGTCGCCGGCATGATCCGCCGCCTTTTTAAAGACTTCATTCACCCGCGCCGTTTCATCCGGCTTGGGCGGACGATCCGGCTTGAAAACAATCGACGCGTAAAGTTTTCCAAGACGCGCCCAAAAGACGGCATCACCATTAGGGGTCGCGGCTGCGCGGTCCAGCGACTGCAGGGCTCTTTTCTCATCTCCAGCCGCGAGCGCAATTTCACAAAGCCGTTCGTAAGCGTCGATGTTATGCGGATCGAGCGCGATCGCACGATTAACGTAATCAATGGCTTGATCAGTCCGTCGAAGATATTTTGCATAGATGAACGCAAGCTGCAGCAAAGGTTCAGAAGCACTCGGATTGGCTTTGATGGCGTCTTTCAAAACGTCGATCGCCTGCGGAAAATCATCCTGCCGCGTAAGCAGTACCGCGACGCGCGAGGCCAAATCCGCGCGCCCTGGATCGACATCTAGCACTTTGCGATAGGCGGCCAGCGCTTTGTCCATTTCTCCATTCTCTTCAAACGACATCCCTTCAACAAAGTGCGCGAAGGCGTCGGCTTTATGCTCGCCTTCGGCGCGAAGTAAGAGGTCTTTAGGCGGGACTGTGAACACGGAGTCCTCTTGCCAAGGCGACTTTTTTGTCGCCACTGCGCTGGGAGAAACTTGGGGACCTGGCGCGGCAGAACGCGGTCGAGCCAAAAGAGGCGTGGATAGAGTCAGGAAAAATGCTGCCAAAATCAGGCGATGGAGAATCCGCTCAAGCCGGCAATTGCGCTCCATCATGTTGCCCGATTCTAGTCGTGCGAAACCTTGCACGCAAACGTTCGAGCGCGGCCTAACGAGTGGAAAAGTTATGCTTTGTATCTTAAGCGCTTTTTGTGGCGATTCGCCCGCATACGCTTGCGGCGCTTATGTTTTGAGATTTTCGCCTTACGTCTTTTCTTGAGGGAGCCCATAACGAATTTGCATTCTGCCGTTGCCGATCCAACCACGGAGCAGGTCAGATTTCAACTCGCTTCTTGTCACGAGCAGGCTTCTCGCGAACGAATGCTAATTCGCCCAGAAAGACGCCTCGGCAGCTCAGACAATTTTCATCGGGCTGGTGGGATTTGAACCCACGGCCTCCTGGTCCCGAACCAGGCGCTCTACCAAGCTGAGCCACAGCCCGAACTTCTTTCAGCCAATCAATGAATCCCGAGCGCGCATTACCTCGCGCATTTCATCGCTGATGGCAAGCGATTAAGGAAAACCGACAAAATTAGCAGACATCACCTGACCCAGGCCAGACTGTTCAAAAAATTATCACCCCCGCCTAGGGCGAAACTCTCGTTTTCTCTCAATTATGCGACAAATTATGGAATTTCTCATTTTATCGGGAGTTTATCGCAGGTGCGAGAAAATCGGCACAATCTCTGCTAATTTTCACACCGAACATATAAGTATGAGACTCCGACCCAAGCTGACCGCTGCGATGACCTTCCCAGAAGTCCTCGTCGCTGTCTTGTTGTTGGCTATTTTCTGCGCGTCCGTCTTCGAACTGAACGCAGTCTGTCTTCGTTATATCGACGCGAGCAAAGAATCAATCGCCGCCCTACAAAGTGTGCATGACCGCTCCGAAGTTTTACGCAACCTGTCTTTCACCGATCTGACCACAAAAAGCTATGTCCAATCGCTTCTGGCCACGCCCGCCAACGGCTCCGAATTTTGTAAGAAGGCTACTGAGGTCGTAAAGATTAGCGCTTATCCGACAGCAAATGGCGTTACCCAGTTCACCCGCACGCCGAACGGAGCGGTCACGAACGATTCGACAGCAACGGGCCTCGGCACTTCTCTCGTCCAAGTAGATATCTCAACCTCATGGAACATGCTCGGTGGGCGAGCGCGTTCAGAACAAACCAGCACTATTATCTCTAACGGAACCAAAAAATGAAAATCAAGTCCTCACAAACAGTCGCCGGCTTCACTCTTAGTGAAATGTTGGTCAGCCTCAGCCTCAGTTCAATCGTTCTCGCTGCAGCCATTACCTCAGGCGTGACGTTGCAAAAGAGCTTCGCTGCGGTCGACAACTATTTCAGCACGCAGATGCAGCAAATCCGTATCATCGATTACTTGAACCGCGATGTGAAGCGCGGCTTGGTCGTTACTACTTCGGTCGATTTGCAAAGCGTAACCATGAGTGTGCCGAAGTACATTATTCAAGCCGGCGATCCCGAGGCGATCGCAGACCCAGAGGCCATCGGGATGGCACGCACGCCGACTGTTGCCTACACGACGAGCGGCTGGCAGGTCAATTACAGCCCATCGACAACGACCGTCGTCTATTCTATTAGCGGAAATTCAATCTTGCGAACCGAAAACGGTGTCATTACGACGATCGCCTCCAGCACCGATCAGTTAGTACCAAAATCAACCGACGTGGAATTGGCCAATACCGAATACGCCAACACTTCCGTGACCTTCATGCCGATTTTCAGTTCTAGTGGCAGCGTTGCCTCACGTAGCGGAACCAGCCTTTACGCCACAGCGTATCTGCGAAACAAGCGCCGCGGTTAAGCAAGCGGAGAGCATCAATGCGAATCTCGGGCCGATCGTTTGAGCATGGCAATGTGCTTCTTTGCGTTTTGTGTACCATCCTCGTTGTTTCGTTAATTGGCGGCAATGTCCTCCTCAACTGCATGACGCGATACAATGTGGCGTCGAGTCAGGTGCGAAGTTGGAAAGAATCGCTCGATGCGGCCGAGACCGGCGGTGACATCGCCTATGCCGAAGTTCGCAAGAAAATTTTCGATCCGACACACGCATTCAGCGGCTGGACGTATTCCGGCGGCGCTTACACAAATTCTCCGGTAACCTACGGCCAAGACAATTTGAGTACGACTTCGCGCGTCGATCCGTTTTATTACGACGGAAATGGCAATGCTTGGTACCGAATTCGCACCAAAGGCACGGCGCCGGTTTTGGGCCTGAAGCGAGTCGGAATGGATGATCGCATGGGTCCGAACACTCGTGGCGATAGCTTGTTAAGAAAAATCGATTTCAATTACGACCATTTTGTCGCTACTTACGGACCTAACGGCGACGGCGTCGGTCAAACCCTGCTTCCCGTCTCTCAACCACAGGTTAGCCGGCGCGTAGAACTGATTGCCGCGCCTGTCACGCCATTTGAAGCAGCCATTAAAGCCGGCGGCACGTTTTACGGCCTCGGCTCCGCTGCGTATGTCGATAGCTATCGCTCTGCCACTGGACCTTACGACCCCAGCGTGAAAACTAATCCAGCGGACCCGCGATATGCCGACTCCCACGCCGGGACGGTCGAGATTAATGGCTCGGTCGCGACGATCATGGGAAACATCTACGGCAATCTTTACACTAACGGTGGGACAGTTACCAAGAAGACAACCAGCATCTCCGGAATCATCGATAACAACGTTCCTTTCAGCTTATCCCCCTTCATTATGCCGAGCACTGCGGGGTGGAATTACATTTCGTCGCCGGCAGTAATAAACCCCAATACCACCATCACTCCTGCTGCCGCCGGAAGCGCCGATAAACCGAATTATTATCTCGTCAACTCGTTTGTGAACAACGGGAGCCTGACCGTGAATCCTTACACCGCGAATGGCGTCCCGCAGGAAACGTATGTCGCTGTTCACGTGACGAGCGATATTGGCAGTAGCAACGGTCAGGGCCCCTCTATCACCGTCCCGGCGCACGTCCATTTGGACATTTACTTTGATGGAAATTTGCAGACCAAAGCCGAGAACATTGTGAACACCAGCGGTTATGCGAGCAACCTTCAGTTCTACGCAATCAGTCCAACCGATCCAAATATTCAACAAACCGTCAATCTAAGCTCCGGCAGTGGTTCAACCGCTGGGTTCTCAGCGGTATTTTATACCCCGAGTGCCAATTTCACGATCACCGGTGCTCCGGACATTACCGGCGCAATTGTCTGCAAAAACTTCTATACCAACGGCAACATCCATTGGCATTACGACCGGGCACTCGATGGCCAGGGGGACGCAGTCGATTATCGCGTCATCAGCTACGTCGAAGACATTCGTTAGGCCGGTCGCTCACTACTTGCAGCAACCTGCCTAATTGTCGATCTTTTCATAGAGTAAGATCGATACGCCCGTCGCCCGGAACAAATCGGTTGACAACTCTTTCAACCGCTCGCAATGTCACCGCTCCATTTTTATGATCGCGTCGCAGCTCACACCCTTCACTCTCGCCGCCAGCGCGCCGACCATTCTTCAATTCCCGACGGAAGCCAACCGCGCCGTCAGATCCCTGCGCCATATGACGACTCAACTGCTCCAGGAAGCCGCTCAAATTATTCCCAATCAGCAACTCCTGATCAACGTTGTCTCCAAGCGCGTCCGCCAGCTCGGCTTGGGACATCGACCGATGGTGGAAACGACACCGCGCATGTCGCTGACCGATATCGCTCTCAAGGAAATCATTGCCGGCAAGCTCGCGTTCGAGCCTCTCAAAGGTCCGGATAACGAATAATTTCGAGCGCGTTTCGCGCGCGATCATGCCCGCCGAGTCGATCCTTAATCGCAAGGCGCTGCGGGATTTTCACATCCTCGAGCGCTACGAAGCCGGAATCGAGCTAAAAGGCAGCGAAGTAAAATCCGTCCGGGCCGGCAAGGCCAATATCAGCGACGCCTTCGCACGGATCGAGAACAGCGAAGCGTTTCTCTATAACGCCGACATTCAACCATACGAGAAGGCCAGCCACGAAATCCCGTCCGCAAAACGTGTCCGTAAACTTTTGTTGCATCGGGAAGAGATCGACAAGCTTTACGGCGAAAGCCAGATCAAAGGTCGGGCGTTGGTTGTCCTAAAGCTCTATTGGAAGAATGGAAAGTTGAAAGCCGAGCTCGGCGTCGGCCGAGGCAAAGTCGCTCACGATAAACGTGCCGACTTGAAAAAGCGCGCCGTGGAACGCGAAACCGCGCGCGAAGTCGCGCGCTTCAACCGCAAACACTCTTGAAACTGTGGCGGCGTTCTGTGACCGTCGGACTTATTGATCTTTCGGCTACTACAGCGTTTGATAATCCGCGATGTCAGGTTCCAAGTTTTTCAAAGATAAAATCGCTCTCATCACCGGCGGCTCGCGCGGCCTTGGGTTGGCAATTGCGCGCCAGATTTGCGCGCGCGGAGGAAAGGTCGCTCTTATCGCGCGCGATGCCGAAGAGCTCGCCCGCGCCAAAACGGAGTTGGATCGTTTGGCCACAGACGTTTTGACAATCCCGTGCGACCTGCTCGAGTCCGCGCAAATTCAATCCGCAGTTCAACAGGTGCTTCAACACTTTAGTAAGATCGACATTTTGATTAACAACGCCGGCACCATCGAGATCGGTCCGCTTGCGCATATGCAACTAAAAGATTTCGATCGCGCCATGCGCCTGCATTTTTGGGCGCCGTTTATCTTGTATTTACTAGTCGCTCCCCACATGCGCGCAAAGGGCGGCGGGCGCATCGTAAACATTTCGTCCATCGGCGGAAAGATTGCCGTGCCGCACATGGCAGCGTACGCGGCCAGCAAGTTCGCGCTCGCGGGCTTTTCCGATGCGATGCGTCCCGAACTCGCTCAAGACAACATCTACGTCACGACCGTCACGCCCGGACTGATGCGGACGGGCTCGCAAATTCACGCGAAGTTCAAAGGCGACCGCGCCGCCGAATACCGATGGTTCGACTGGTCGACTAAGATTCCGTTCGCCTCAATTTCTGCGGATCGCGCTGCGCGAAAAATCTTGAACGCGTGCCGGCACGGAAAACCCGCGCTCATCGTCCCCTGCTCGGCCTATTTCATCATCGCCGCCAACGCTCTATTTCCGAACTTGATCGGTCGCCTGATGAAAGCGGCAAATCGTTATTTACCACCGCGAGTCGGCCAGAGCGGCAATGAAGCAGTATCTGGCGCGGACGTTCGACTGCGCAAGTGAACACGAAACGTCTTTTCGTTTCAATTGATCCGCCGCAATCAGTCCGAAAAGTTCTGGTCGATCTTAATCCCCATATTCGCGGTGTCCGTTGGATCGCCGGCGATCAAATGCACCTGACGCTCGGTTTCTTTCCCGATGTATCGGAAGATGTCGACCTTGCGTTGCGCGAAAAACTGAGCGCGATTGAATTTGGCGCTTTTTTTCTGCCGATCGAAGGCATCGGCACGTTTCCGCCCAAGGGTCACGTGAAAATCATTTGGATTGGCGTTGGGAAAGGTCATCCACATCTTTTTCAACTTCACAAACGGGTGCAGGATGCAGCACTGGCCGCCGGAGTCGAAGCCGATTTGCGCCCCTGGCATCCGCATATCACGCTCGCGCGCTGTCGCGATGCCCATGGCGGCGTGCTTCGAAAATTTCTAAAGTCGAATGCCGAACTCGACGCCGGAATGTTTCGCGTCGATGCGATTCATCTTTATTGCAGCGAGTTGACGCCGGCCGGGCCGATTCATACCTGCCAGCTTTCAGTGCCGGCTCGATAACGGCGCGGCCACGTGTTCGAGCGGCCGGCGTTCCGCCGCGACGCCAATCCACAGTTCAACAATCGCTCCCAAAATCATCAAGAAGGCGGCTGCAAGATAACCTGCGAAAAGCGCGCCGCTCGACCCGGTGCCGATGATCCAACCAAAGAGCAACGGCGCGAACACGCCGCCGGTGAGAGTTCCGACTGCGTAGAAAATTGCGATCGCCAGCGCGCGAATTTCGAGCGGAAAAATTTCGCTCACCGTCAAATAGGCCGAGCTAGCCGCCGCGGACGCAATAAAAAAGATGACCGTCCAAGCTATCGTCTGCGTTTCAGCATTCAGAAGTCCCGCCTGAAACAACCAGCCCGTCAGCGCGAGTAGAATCCCAGAGATCCCATAAGTCGCGGCGATCATTTGTTTGCGACCAATCGTGTCGAAGAAATGTCCGAGCACGACCGGGCCAAGAACATTCCCCAATGCGAATGGGAGCAGATATCCTCCGACCTTACTTTCGGGCACGTTGTAAAACCGCATCAACACGAGCGCATACGTAAAAAAGATCGCGTTGTAGAAAAACGCCTGCGTCAGCATCAGCACGAAACCGAGAAAAGACCGATGTCGATGTTCGTGTGCGACTGCGTTCCAAATTTCTCGCCACGGCGTGTGCGTTCGCGTGTAAATACGCGTTGGCGGTGAATCATGTCTCGGCAATGTTTCAGGATCGGACACAATCCTGCGCTCGACTTCGTCCACGATCTTTTCCGCTTCGGCGCTTCGCCCGTGAATCATCAACCAGCGCGGGCTTTCCGGAATCCAGCGACGAAAGAAAATGACAATCAAGCCCAACGTCGCGCCAATCCCGAAGGCAAAACGCCAGCCTAACCAGATCGGAAATCGATTCGGATCGAGCAGCAACAGCGTCGCACCAGAACCGAGAGCAGCGCCGACCCAGTAAGAGCCGTTGATCATTAAGTCCACCCGACCACGCACCCGTGCCGGAATCAGTTCATCGATCGCCGAATTGATCGCAGCGTATTCACCGCCGATGCCCGCCCCGGTCAGTGCGCGAAAGAAAGCGTAGGTCGCGAAATTCCATGAGAAGGCGGACAACGCCGTGCCGATGAGATAAACCGCAACGGTGATGAAAAATAATCTCTTTCGACCAAATCGATCTGTTCCGTAGCCAAACAGAAGCGCGCCGATCACGGCGCCGGTGAGATAGAAGGTGGCACTCGCGCCAATTTCGGTGTCGGTAAGCGCGAGCGTTTCGCGGCGCGTCAAGATTCCGCCTAACGAACCGGCAAGGGTGACCTCAAGTCCATCGAGAATCCAGGTCGCTCCGAGCGAGATGACGATCAACCAGTGCCAGCGACTCCACGGCATCCGGTCGAGCCGCGCCGGTACATATGATTCAATCGCTTCGCCGTTTCCCATTCGGTCGCTAGCGTGCCCAACGTGACGAAACTTTTCTACTTTCTACTTTGTAATTTTCTTGGTCAGTCCTCGTAAGTCGGCAAGCCTTTGGCCCGTCGCTTTTCCTTGATGTAATTCACCAGGTCTGCCGAACTCTTAAACTCGTCGGATTTAAACGGCGGCTTCTTCTTTCGACGCAGAACGCTGTACCACCAGCGCCAGTAATTTTGCCAGGTGTCGTAGCCGGCCTCGGGCTTCTCCTTGGCAATCTCGGCCGCGATCCGTTCATCCACGCGCTCTTTCCAATATTGTTCCTCGGTGACGTTCGCGACGCTGGTCCGGCCGGTCTCGTCGGTGCGATATTCTCGAATCGTGGGGCGGTGGATTGCGCAGCCGACGAGCAAAGTTGCAACGAGCAGGAGGCCAACGTTTCGCCGCGAATGAATTTTTTGCATGATCAATGCGAAGGATTTCTAGAATAAAACAAATCTCCGATTTCGAAAGCGAGCACTTTCGAAATTAAGCCGTCCGGCCGCAGCAGTTCTTGTATTTCTTACCGCTCCCGCACGGACACGGTTCGTTTCGTCCGACTTTTGGGAGCGAACGCCGCACTGGCAGATCGATCGACACCTCGCCCGCGCCATCCCCATCCATCGCGACTCCTGCCATCGCACCAACCGGCTGAAGCTGACGCGCGCGCGCTGGCGCGTTCGCCGTTGGCGCCGTCGGCGCATCTTCGCGGAGCAAGAATTGCGGAAGGCTAGCGAGGAAATTCTCGAACGCCTGCAGATTTGATGTGCTCCGGAAAAGATTGTGCAGCACTTCGTTCTTAATGTTCGCCATCAGCTCGACGAACATGTCGTAAGCCTCGGTTTTGTATTCGATCAGCGGATCTTTCTGCGCGTAACCGCGGAGATAAACGCCTTCGCGGAGCGCGTCCATCGCGTAGAGATGTTCCTGCCAGAGACGATCGATCGCATTGAGAATGATGTAGCGCTCGAGACTCTTCACTGCAGTCGGCTCTTCGTGACTCGACTTCCGTTCGTAAGCTTCCTTGACCTTGCCAATCAAGAACTGCGCGTTTTCATCGACATTTCGCGTGTCGAACTGCGCTTTGTCTTTCGTCAGGCCGAGCGGAAACGTCGTGTTCACCCAATGGATCAGTCCGCCGTAGTTCGGCTCATCGACCTCGAGATACTCTTTCAATTTCGCCGGCACGGCTTCATCAATCACTTCGTAGATGAGCGTCCGCGGATCTTCCGAATCGATCACTTCGTTCCGATAAGTGTAAACGACTTCGCGTTGCATGTTCATCACGTCGTCGAAATCGAGTGTGCGTTTGCGAATTAGATAATTGCGCTGTTCGACGCGCTTCTGCGCCGTCTCGACCGACTTGTTCAACCAGCGATGCTCGAGCTCCTGGCCTTCTTCGAGACCAAACCGCTCCATGATTTTCGTCATCCGATCAGCGGCGCCGAAGTTGCGCATCAGATCGTCTTCGAAGCTGACATAAAAGCGTGATCCACCCGGGTCGCCCTGGCGCGCGCAACGTCCGCGAAGTTGTCGATCTATCCGGCGCGCTTCGTGTCGTTCGGTTCCGAGAACAAATAATCCGCCGAGATCAGGTACGCCGGGCCCAAGTTTAATGTCGGTGCCGCGACCGGCCATGTTCGTTGAAATCGTCACCGTGCCCGGCTGGCCGGCTCGCGCCACGATTTCCGCTTCCTGCATGTGAAATTTCGCGTTCAACACATTGTGCGGAATTTTTTCGCGCTTCAGCATCCGGCTCAATAACTCCGACGCTTCCACGCTTACCGTTCCGACCAGCACCGGCTGTTGTTTGGTGTGATGCTCCCTGATCTCGTTGATGACTGCGTTGTATTTTTCACGGCGCGTCTTGTAGATCCGGTCGTTGTGATCCCTGCGCGCGACCGGCCGATTCGTCGGAATCACATTGACGTCGAGCTTGTAAATGTCATGAAACTCGGCTGCCTCCGTTTCCGCCGTGCCGGTCATACCGGCGAGCTTTTGGTAAAGCCGAAAATAATTCTGGATCGTGATTGTCGCCAGCGTTTGCGTCTCCCGGTCAATCTGCACCCCCTCTTTTGCTTCGACCGCCTGATGCAACCCATCACTCCACCGCCGCCCCGGCATTTTTCGGCCGGTAAATTCATCGACAATGACGACTTTGTTTTCTTCAACGACGTATTGGACGTCCTTATCGAAAACGCAGTAGGCGCGGAGCAAATTCGAAATGTTGTGAATTCGCTCCGCCTGCTCGTCACAGTGCTGTTGTCGTTCCGATTTCTTTTTGTCTTTCTCTTCGTCTGACAACGTTGTGTCCAAATCGATCTCCGTGAATTCATTGATCAAATCCGGCAACACGAACGCATTCGGATCGTCTGGGTTCAGAAACGCTCGGCCTTGCTCCGAGAGGTCCGCTTCGTTCGACTTCTCATCGATCGTGAAAAACAATTCTTCTTTGAGCTGGAACAATTCTTCCTTGCGCGTGTCGGTGTAGAACGAAAGCTCCGCTTTATCGATCGCGCGTCGCTTGTCCGGGTCTTCCATCATCCGGAGCAATTGCTTGTTACGCGGCTGACCCAATTTTACTTTGAACATGAAACGTCCGGCAGTTTCGACATCGCTCTGCTCAAATTTCTCCGCCGCTTCGCTGGCTACGCGATTGCATAACATTGTCTGTTTGCGCACTAGTTGCTCGATCAGCGGTTTCCATTTGTCGTACTGATGGGTCGAGATCGTGGCCGGGCCGCTGATGATGAGCGGCGTCCGCGCTTCGTCGATCAAGATCGAGTCTACTTCGTCGACAATCGCGTAATGATAACCGCGCTGGACCTGCTGTTCGCGTGTGGTGGCCATACCGTTGTCGCGCAAGTAATCGAAGCCGAACTCGCTGTTCGTTCCGTACGTGATGTCGCAGGCGTATTGCTGACGACGAACATCCGGCTCCTGATCGTGCTGAATACAGCCAACAGTCAGCCCGAGAAATGTGTAAAGCTGCCCCATCCATTCGGCGTCGCGGCGAGCGAGATAATCATTCACCGTTACAAGATGCGCGCCGCGCCCGGTGAGAGCATTCAAGTACAGCGGCAAAGTCGCGACCAAGGTTTTTCCTTCGCCTGTCGCCATTTCCGCAATTCGGCCGCGGTGCAGAACTATTCCGCCCAAAAGTTGCACATCGAAGTGCACCATGTCCCATGTCATCGGCTGATCGCAGACCGTGAAACTATGACGTCGCTCTTTCAGGCGACGCGCAGCGTTTTTCACGACCGCGAACGCTTCCGGCAAAATCTCATCGAGCCGGTTCCATTGCTCCTCCGGGTCCGAAATCTTCGTCAGCTCGTCCTTCCAGGCCGCCGTTTTCGCACGCAAAGCATCGTCGGACAAGCTCTTGAACTGCTCGTCGAATTCGTTGATCCGGCGCGCCATCGGCGCCAATCGCCTGAGTTCTCGCTGATTTTTCGAGCCAACAATCTTCTTTAAAATCCAACCAACCATTTAGCTGTTAATATCGTTGAGATTCTTGATCTGTCATCCCGAACGGACATGAGAGATCTCCCAATCGGTGTTTGATCGCGCTGGAAAACTTGGGTGATTACCGACAGTGAGATCCTTCGCTTCGCTCAGGATGACCGCCATGCCCTCGGCGTTGTGCCCTTTGCGGACATTGTGCGAGGTGCTTTTACAGCTACAATCGAGCGCATGAAGAAAATCATCTCCACTTCCGACGCACCCGCAGCCGTCGGGCCCTACTCTCAGGCCGTCCGCGTTGGATCGACAATTTACTGCGCCGGGCAAATTCCGCTGGATCCAAAGACCGGCCAAATCGTGGCTGGCGGCATTGACGTCCAAACCCGCCGCGTTCTCGACAACATCACGGCCGTCTTGAAGGCCGAAGGGCTGACTTTTGAGAACATTGCCAAGATGACGATTTTCCTCGTGGATCTCGCCGACTTTCAAACCGTGAATGAAATTTACGGTTCTTATTTCAAGCAAGCCCCGCCTGCGCGTTCGACTGTGCAGGTGGCGGCGCTGCCGAAAGGCGCGCGCGTGGAAATCGATGCGATCGCGGTGGCCGGCAACGAAGGTTCGTCAACCGAGGTTGCAGCCGATACTTCCGGCTAACATTGATCGTGGCAAGGTCGACATCTTGATGAGCAAAGAACTGCTCGCCTTGTTCCGAAAAACCGGCGCGTTACTCGATGGCCATTTCGTTTTGCGCTCCGGATTACACAGCAGGGAATATTTTCAATGCGCCATTCTCCTTCAGCACACCGATATCGCTGAGCGCGTCTGCAAAATGCTCACGGAGAAGTTGCGCGCTTTTGTTTGCGACTCCGTCATCTCCCCTGCCCTCGGTGGAATTATTGTCGGCCAGGAAGTTGGGCGCTCGTTAGGCAAACGCCACATCTTTACCGAAAAAGAGGATGGTAAATTAGCATTGCGCCGCGGATTCAAGATCGACAACGGCGAAAAATTCATCGTCGTCGAAGACGTCGTCACTCGCGGTGGCCGCGTTCAGGAGACGATCGATATCGTTCGCGCGCACGGCGGAGCCGTCACAGCCGTTGGGGTAATTGTCGATCGAAGCGGAAACAAGAAACCGGATTTTGGTTGCCCGTTCGTCAGTCTGGTCGAAATGAATGTCGAGAACTTTGCAGCCGATAAATTGCCACCGGATCTCGCGAACATTCCCGCCGTGAAACCTGGAAGCAGATGATCGATCAAAAATCGGAACCGCAATCAGCCGCGGCCGCAACCGTGCGGACAAAACGCGGCGGTTTCATTTCGGATTTTTGTCACTCGTCGGTCGGCAGAAAGATGATCGTCGCCGGGACCGGCGTGATTCTAATTCTGTTCGTCATCGGCCATTTGTTAGGCAACCTGCAAATTTTTCTCGGCCCGGAATGGATCAATGCCTACTCCCAGCATCTGCGCGATTTAGGTCCTCTGCTCTGGCTCATCCGTGTCTTCCTTCTGATTACGGTGATTTTGCATATCTATTTCACCATCCTGCTCGCGATCGAAAATCGCCGCGCCCGTCCCGAGCCGTACATCGACCGGCAATTTGTGAAGGCCAGCTGGGCCTCGCGTCACATGGTCGTCAGCGGATTCGTTGTCCTCGCGTTCATCATCTTTCATCTTCTCCATTTCACCGCGCGCAAATTCAATCCGCAGTTTCCGCTTCTTAAACTCGATCCGCTCAATCGCTCCGACGTTTATTCGATGATGGTTTACGGATTTCAAAACGTCTACGTGTCGAGCTTTTACATCGTTGGCCTCTTTCTTCTCACGCTCCATCTGACCCACGGCTCATCGAGTTTTTTTCAATCGCTCGGCTTAAATAATCAGAGATTGACGCCGCGGCTCGCCATCGGCGGACGAATTGTCGCCTGGCTGCTTTTCGTCGGCTACACCTCGATTCCCATCGCGGTCTTGCTCGGATACATCAAACCGGCGCAACAATTATGATCGGCAACTTCGACGCCCGAGTTCCATCCGGCCCGCTCGATCGCAAATGGACGAGTCACAAGGACCATTCCCGACTCGTTAGTCCAAACAATCGCCGCAAATTTGAGATCATCGTGGTTGGCAGCGGTCTGGCCGGCGGTTCGGCCGTGGCGACACTCGGCGAGCTCGGTTACCGCGTGAGATGTTTCTGTTATCAGGATTCGCCACGCCGTGCGCATTCCATCGCCGCGCAAGGTGGAATCAACGCCGCAAAGAATTATCAGAACGACGGCGACAGCATTTATCGCTTGTTCTACGACACAATCAAGGGCGGCGATTTCCGCTCACGCGAAGCCAACGTTTATCGGCTCGCCGAAGTCAGCTCGAACATTATCGATCAATGTGTCGCGCAAGGCGTTCCGTTCGCGCGCGAATACGGCGGCTTACTCGCCAATCGTTCGTTTGGTGGCGCGCAGGTTTCACGAACGTTCTATGCGCGCGGACAAACCGGCCAACAACTTCTGCTTGGGTGTTATCAGGCGCTTTGCCGGCAAATCGCCGCCGGCACCGTGCAAATGTTTCCTCAAACCGAAATGCTCGACATCGTTGTTGTGGATGGACATGCCAAGGGAATCGTCACCCGGAATTTGCGCACCGGTAAGATCGACAACGTCGCCGCGGACGCGGTCGTTCTCGCCACCGGCGGTTACGGAAATGTTTTTTATCTCTCCACGAACGCGCGCGGCTGCAACGTCACCGCGACGTATCGCGCTTATAAAAAAGGCGCGCTCTTCGCCAATCCCTGTTTCACCCAAATCCATCCCACCTGCATTCCGCATTCCGGCGATTATCAATCGAAGCTGACGCTAATGTCCGAGTCGTTGCGCAACGACGGACGCGTTTGGGTCCCGAAGCAGAAGGAAGACTGCAACAAAGCGCCGAACGAAATTCCGGAGGCTGACCGCGATTATTATCTCGAACGAAAATACCCGAGCTACGGCAACCTTGCGCCGCGCGACATTTCATCGCGCGCCGCCAAGGAAGTTTGCGATGAAGGCCGCGGCGTTGGCCCTGGTGGCCGTGGCGTTTATTTGGATTTCGCCGACGCGATCAAACGCGTCGGCGAACAAACCATTCGCGAACGCTACGGCAATTTGTTCGAAGTTTACGAAAAGATCACCGGCGAGAACGCCTACCATGTCCCGATGCGCATTTATCCCGCCGTGCATTACACGATGGGCGGGCTGTGGGTTGATTACAATTTGATGAGCAACATTCCTGGCCTTTTTGTGATCGGCGAAGCGAACTTTTCCGATCATGGCGCGAACCGGTTGGGTGCGAGTGCGCTCATGCAAGGCCTGGCCGATGGTTATTTTGTTTTGCCGTATACGCTGCCCAATTATCTCGCCGGACAAATGGGTAAGCGGCCATCAACCGATCATGCCGAATTTAAAAAGGCAGACAACGACGTTCGCGCCAAGATCGACAATCTGTTAAAAATAAACGGAAAGCGTTCGCTCGATTCGATCCATCGCGAGCTCGGCACGCTTCTTTGGGACAAATGCGGAATGGCGCGAAACAAAAATGGGTTAGAAGAAGCGCTCAGAAAAATTCCCGAGCTGCGCGAAAGATTTTGGCGCGAAGTCCGAGTGCCCGGCGATGGCGAAGATTTCAACCAATCGCTCGAGCGGGCCGGTCGTGTCGCAGATTTTCTCGAATTCGCCGAGCTCATGTGTTTGGACGCGCTCGCGCGCAATGAATCGTGCGGCGCGCATTTTCGCGAAGAACATCAAACGCCCGAAGGCGAAGCGTTGCGCGATGACGAGAACTTCGCCGACGTCTTTGCGTGGGAATTTCAAGGCAATCCCGCGACCGCGGGACCAAAGCTGTATCGCGAAGCGCTTCACTTCGAAACCGTTCATCTCGCCCAGCGAAGCTATAAATGAACTTCAAACTCAAAGTTTGGCGGCAGAAAGATCGACACTCGCGGGGAAAGCTCGTCGATTACGACGCGCCCGATATTCCCGCGCAAGCTTCGTTGCTCGAAATGCTCGACATCGTCAACGAGCGTTTGGTTCTCGGCGGTCATAATCCGATCGCGTTCGATTCCGATTGTCGCGAAGGAATTTGCGGGACTTGTTCGCTGACCGTGAACGGCGAAGCGCACGGTCCGGATCATCCCGGCGCGGTGTGCGAGCTTTACATGCGCAAGTTTCGCGATGGCGAAACGATCATTGTCGAGCCGTTCCGGGTGAAATCTTTTCCAGTCATCAAGGATTTGGTGGTCGACCGAAGCGCACTCGATCGCATCGTTCAAGCAGGTGGATTCATCTCGGCGCGCGCCGGTTCGGCGCCGGAAGCGAATTCAATTCCGATTCCAAAGCACGATGTCGATCTTTCGATGGAAGCGGCGGCCTGCATCGGTTGCGGCGCGTGCGCCGCCGCGTGTCCAAATGCGTCGGTGATGTTGTTTACCGCGGCAAAAGTTTCTCACCTCGCCCTTCTGCCACAAGGCGAGCCGGAACGAACCAAACGTGTGGTCGCTATGGTGCGCGCGATGGATGCCGAAGGTTTTGGCAATTGCACCAATACTTACGAATGCGAAGCGGTTTGCCCGGCGGAGATCAGCGCCAGTTTCATCGCCAAACTGAATCGCGAATATTCAAAAGCAACTTTGCGCCGCAGCGCCGGCGAATAATCAGATCGTTTCGCACGCGCTCGTCCAAATCTCACGATCGAGTTCTTTCCGCGCCCGGTTCGTCAGAAGATTGACATCTACCTTCGGACGCAGGACCGCAAAAACAGTTGAGCCTGAACCCGACATCAGCGCCGCGCGGACTTCCACCTGTTTCAGCAGCCATGCTTTCAGTTGCGCGAGAAAGACAAATTTCTCGAAGACCGATCGCTCAAGATCATTCAGAAGAGTTTGACCATCGAAATTCTGCGACTGGTATGAAATTCCGGGAATTTCCTTTGAATCCTGCCAGCGCGAGTAAGCCCATGCACTCGAAACCAAAAACGCCGGCTTGCACAGCAGAATCGATAATTTCTTTTTCAACTTCGTTGGGCTGACAATTTCGCCCCGGCCTTTACAAATGGCGGCTGATTCGAAAAGGAAAAACGAAACGTCCGACCCGATGGTCGATCCAAGCGTCACCAATTCTTCCCGTGAGAGCTTCGTCTCAAAGAGTTCGTTGAGCGCGCGCAGAGTCGTGGCTGCGTCGCTACTCCCGCCACCAAGTCCGGCGCCATGAGGAATTTGTTTTTGAAGTTTGATTGTCACCCCGCCGCTAATTTTTGTTCTCTCAAAAAAAGCCTTCGCGGCGCGCACGATCAAATTTTCGTCGCCGCTCGGGACCGTTGGGTCGTCACAAGAGAAATCGATCCACCGCGACTGCCGGTCGATGTCGATCTTATCGTAGAGCGAAATTGGAGCGATCAGCGTCTCAATTTCATGAAAGCCGTCGCTGCGACGGCCGAGGATCTTCAAAGAGAGATTGATCTTTGCTGGAGCGAGAACTTGCATTGCGCTCATTTCAATTGTCATGTCGAATCACTACTTTGTCATTCCGACCGAAGTGGAGGAATTTCTACTGTTAGTCGGAAATATTAAGAGATGTCTCGACTCCGCTCGACATGACAAATGGAAATTGGAATGACAAAAGCAGGTGACAAGATAATTGTCGCGCTCGATGTAGCGACAAAAGGGCAAGCGCTCTCTCTCGTCGAGCAGTTGCACGATAAGATCTCGTTTTTCAAAATCGGCCTCCAACTTTACACCGCCCAAGGTCCCGAAATCGTGCGCGCGGTCCTGGCCACCGGTGTCAAAATTTTTCTCGACCTGAAACTACACGATATTCCCAACACCGTTGCGAGAGCAGTTGAATCGGCAAGCAGCCTCGGTTTGCAGATGCTGACGATTCATCTCAGCGGTGGTTCGGAGATGATTCGCGCCGCGACTGGGGTTCGTACAAATAACATGTCGATCCTGGGTGTGACTGTTTTGACAAACGCAAACGACCAAACGCTGCGCGAAACAGGAATTTCAGACACATTCGACAAACAGGTGGTGCGATTGGCAAAACTTGGCATTGAAAATGGGATCGACGGAATGGTGGCGAGTCCACACGAAATCAAATCGCTGCGAGCCGAATTCGGCGACAAGATCAAAATTGTCGTTCCCGGAATTCGACCGAGCTGGTCGGAGCCTGGCGATCAAAAACGATTCATGACGCCGCGCGAAGCGATCGAGGCCGGTGCTGATTATTTGGTAATCGGCCGGCCGATCACCGCTCACAAAAATCCGCGCGAAGCCGTCGAAAGAATTTTGCGAGAGTTTCAGTAGAATTTCCCTCACCTCCCTCCTCTCCCTGAGGGAGAGGAAGCCGGCTGGCCGGCAGGTGAGGGTCATAAATTCGCTACAGATGACAAAGCCCTTATTCGCTCCGCTGGACATCTATCACGATATCGCTTCCCGAGCGGCAGCGCTCAACATGGCGATTGATGAAGCGTTGTTGGAAATCGCCACCGGACCAGTGATTCGTTTCTACAAATGGGATCACCCTGCACTTTCGTTTGGATATTTTGGAAAGTTTGCCGATGTCGCAAATCATGCGGGGCAACGTGACGTCGTCCGGCGCTGGACGGGCGGCGGAATCGTTTTTCATGGGGACGACTTGACCTATTCGATCGTTATTCCGGTTTCATCAGGATTTTTCGCCGAGTCCCCAAAAAAAATTTATGCTGCGATCCATTCGGCGCTTTGCCACGCTTTGAAAGAAAATGGCGCTGCTGCCGCGTTAGCACCGAACAACTCATCAAAGATTTCCGACCTTTGCTTTGCCAACCCGGTGCTTGCAGACGTGATCGTGAATGGTCGCAAAGTGGCAGGCGCGGCGCAACGCCGCACGCGACGCGGCCTATTGCAGCAAGGCAGCATCCGGGATGTCGATCATACCGACGAATTCGCGGATCAATTCGCGAGCAAACTTTGCTCCAAGTGTTACCACAAAACGTTCGATGAACGTTTGATCGCGCGTGCTCACGAAATTGCCGAGCAGAAATATGGCGCGGCCAGCTGGCTCCAGCGCCGCTGAAACAGGCGCGAAGGAAATTATTCCCGTCGAAGCGGTCGTGTTGCTTTGACAACAGACAAACCGCCCCTCTATTCTGCGTCGGTGGAAATTTCTGCACGCTCAGGTCCGGGTCGGACTGGGATTAAAGCGAGTGCTTCTTCTCTCACGCCATTGGCGCAAGTAACGCAGTTAGTCCGACCGCAACTCGATCAGGTCGAAGAACGAATCATCAAACAAGCGACCGCCTTTGACCCGGCCATTGAAGGTTACGTCACCTACGCCATCGGCGGACGCGGGAAACGTCTGCGGCCGCTGGTTGCGCTCCTGGCCGGCGGCGCGACTGGCCAAATCAACACCGGACATGTCGATCTTGCCGTGATTGTTGAATTGATTCACGTGGCGACGCTAGTGCACGACGACATCATGGACGAAGCCGAGCGGCGCCGCGCGCAACCGACCGTCAACGCGCGCTGGGGAAATTCGCTCAGCGTTTTATTGGGCGATTGCCTTTTCGCGCACGCGCTCACGTTGTCCACTAATTTTGAAAACGCGGACATTAGCCGGGCGATCGCGCGAACAGCCAGCGAGATTTGCTCGGGCGAAATGATCCAAACACAACGCCGCTTCGATTTGAAACTGGAGGTCGAGGACTACTTGCGGATTGTGGAAATGAAAACCGGCTCGCTCTTCGCGGCCGCGGCCGAATTGGGAGCGACAATCAGCCAAGCAGACGCACGATCAACTGAAATCTTGAAAACTTTCGGCATGCGCATCGGCACCGCCTATCAAATCTACGATGATTGCCTGGACATTGCCGGGAATGAAGGAACGACTGGGAAAACGCTCGGAACCGACCTTCGCAAAGGCAAATTTACTTTACCCATTCTTATTTTCTTGCGGGCCGCCTCCGAATTCGAGCGCGAACGCTCTTGCAGTCTTATCTTGGAAGGAAAATGCGACGAAGTCAGTCAGATGTTGAAGAACGGCGCTGGTAACGGCGCCCTGAGCGAATCAATCACAACTGCAAATGACCTCATTCGGAGCGCCCAGGCCGGAATGAAAGCGCTTCGTCCAAATGCGCACACCGAGGGGCTTCTCGGATTGGGCGATGCGCTGCGCGCAATGCTCGAGCAGTTGCGCACGTAGCGATGGCGCAGGTCAAAATTCGTGAGATGCCGCAGGAAGAGCGGCCGCGCGAAAAACTCGCCGCTCATGGCGCGTCTGCTCTGACCGATCCGGAATTAATCGCAATTTTACTGCGGACGGGCATGACCGGAAAGAATGCTGTCGAAGTCGGGCGCGACCTTTTAAAAGAATATGGGTCACTGCGCGGATTGAGCCGCTGCACGGTGGACGAACTGAAAAAAGTTCGGGGCGTCGGTTTCACAAAAGCGGTGCAACTGGCGGCGGCTTTTGACCTCGGAAATCGTCTGGCGCGGGAGATGTTGGCTAATCAAAAAATCGATTCACCCGAGCTCGTCAACGAACTCGTCGGCGGCGAAATGCGGAT